>JAABUZ0100001353.1_pt1 | contig 47384 bp, 34 predicted proteins | sample 5562091 | NCBI WGS metagenome assembly JAABUZ01 (sample SAMN12813069, study PRJNA571459) | rock metagenome | isolation source: Antarctica rocks | place: Antarctica: Victoria Land, Linnaeus Terrace sud | collected 2015-12-21
GACGTGGCCCAGCTTGACGTTTTGCAGGCGCAGGTTCCCGTCGCCGCCGCCGAAGCCGCGCTGAACGGGGCCGAAACCGACCTCGCCGTCGCCCGCGAAACTTTGAACAGCCTGCTTGGCCGCCCGCTGGACGCCCCGCTGGAAATTGCCGACATCACGCCCAGTTCCCTGGCCCTGCCGTACACGCTGCCGCAGGCCCTGGCATTTGCCCTGTCGCGCAGCCCCGATCTCCGCGCCGCGCAGGCAACCATCCGGGCGGACGAGGCCGCGCTTGCCGCCGCCCGGCTGTACCGCGAGCCGACCTTTGCCTTGCAGGCCATTGACATCCGCAGCAAGGACGTGACTTCCTTTCGCAGCGAAGACACCGTGCAGGCCGCCGTCACTCTGCCGCTGTCCGACGGCGGCCTCGGCCGCGCCCAGGTGCAGGAAGCGCAGGCCGCGCTTGCCGGGGCTAGGGCGCAGGCCGAAACCATCCGGCGGCAGGCGGTCGCGGGCGTCAGCGCAGCTTACCTTACTGCCGAAAGCCGCCGCCGCCAAGTCGACGCCGCACGCACATCGCAGCAGATCGCGCAGATTACCTACGACAAGACCCTGCTCGGCTACCAGAACGGCCTGTTCCCGCTGCTGCAAGTTCTGACCGCGCGGGCGGCGCTGACCCAGGCCCGGATTGCCTACACGCAGGCCGTCTACGACGCCGCCGCCGCGTCCAGCACTCTCTCTACTGCGTTTGAAGGCGGGGCGCTTGCCGCGCCGGGAGCCGCCGCGCCGGCTTCGGCTGCCCCCCTGCCGGCAGCCCCGGCGACCGGCGCACACGGAACCAGCCCGGCCGGCGCGGGCGGGCCGGGAACCAGCCCGGCGGGGACCAGCACGACCGGAATCAACCCCGGCGGGGCGGCAGGCGGCGGGCGCGGCGGGCCGTAAGCAGAAACACGGGGCTGAACCCCCGTGCTTTAAAAGTGCAAGCCCCCGCCTTCGCGGGCGAAGTTTTAGGAACAGATTTAGGAGCAGGCGAAGATGTCCGCGATTGTTCCTCTGCCCGCGAAGGCGGGAAATTGCTTTCCCAAAGCACGGGAGTTCAGTCCCGTGTCTTTCTTGATTTTCTTGACGCACGAGTTATGCTTCAATCCAAAATGCTTCGATCCAAATACCTGCTTGCCGCGCCGGTCGCCCTTGCTCTGCTGCTGACCGGCTGCGGGCATGGCGCAAAACCCAAGGCCGACGCGAAGCCCCCCCCGCTGCCGGCCCTGCAAGTCGCTTCGGTCACACGCGGGACTCTGGAAAAACGTCTGCCGGCCAGCGGAACGCTACAAGCCCTGCCGGGTCAGGAAGCCGTTCTCAGCCCGTCCGTCACCGGCGTTCTCAGCGCCCTCTTGGTTCGTTACGGGCAGAGCGTCGCGCCGGGCCAAGTGGTCGCCCGGCTTTCCACCAAACAGCTTGCCGGCCAGATTCAGCAGGCCCAGGCCACAGTCGGCCAGAACACAGTGCAGGTGCAGCAGGCCCAGGCCAATGCCTTGCAGCAGGAAGCGCAGACCCGCACGTCCATCTTGCAGGCACAGGCGGCGCTCCGAAACGCCCAGGCGGGAGTCACCGGAGCTAAGGCGACCCTGACCGGCGCGGACGCCGCCGTCCGCAATGCCCAGCAGAGCTTGACCCGTCAGCAGACGCTGCTTGCCGACGGCCTGGTTCCCCAAAAAGATGTGGAAGCCGCACAGCTTGCCCTGCGGACCGCCGAGGCCCAGCGGTCCGCCCAGCAGCAGGCGGTCGCCGGGCAGCGCCAGACCGTTGCCGGGCAGCAGGCCGCCGTCGCCGCCGCTCGCGCCGCCGCCTTACAGAACACGGTCAAGCGGCAGGACGTGCTTGTCGCCCGGCAGCAGCTGCGGAACGCCGAGGGGGCGCTGACGACGGCGCGGGCGCAGATGGCGCTTTACACCCTGCGCTCTCCGCTGGCCGGGCAGGTCAGCGCGGTTGGCGCGACGCCCGGCGAGACTGTGGACACGGCCACGAAAATCGCAACCATTGTGAACCTGAGCCGCCTCCAGCTCAACATCGGACTGCCCGGCGATGCGGTCGCGTCTGTGCGGCGCGGGCAGCCGGTACGCTTCACCGTAGACAGCCTGCCGGGCCGCACATTTCAAGCCGTCATTGATGTCATCGCGCAGAACGTGGACCCAGCTACCGGCACGGTCCCGGCGCTTGCGGTCGTTGCCAATTCCAAACGCCTGCTCAAAGACGACACCACGGCGCGGGTGCAGATTACGACCGAGCGGCGCACAAACATCTTGATTGTGCCACGCGGGGCCGTGCTGACCGATCCCGACACCGGAAAATCTACGGTCGTCACGGTCGGCAGCGACAGCGTTGCCCATGTCGTTCCGGTCACAACCGGCCTCTCCGTCGGCGACCGCGTCCAAATCCTGTCCGGCCTTCGCGCCGGGGATCAAGTCGCCGTGTCCAATCAGTACGGGCTGCCCGACGGCAGCAAAGTGCAGGTGCAGCATGGACAATAACAACCAAAACAACCAAAATGCCGCTGGACTCCCCCTTGCTCCCAATAATGGCGCAACTGCACCCGACGGGGAAGCCAGAGGAGGAACAGGAGCAAGATTAGGAACAGAGGGCGCAGCAAGCAGCGCCCCTACGGGTTCTTCTGCTCCTACCCCCCCAGAATTGGGGGCAGTGGGGCCTCCTGAGACAAAACCCGGCGGCAAAGGTCTCAGCGGCTGGGTGCAGCGCTACCGGAAAGCGATTTTGCTGCTGGTCGTCGTGCTGTGCATGGGCGGGTTTTATGCCCTGCAATCGCTGCCCGTCGCCATCTTCCCGGACCTTGCCGCGCCGCGCATCATCGTCACGGTGGACGCCGGCAATACGCCGATCCCGACGGTGCTGGCAAATATCACACGGCCCCTGGAAAACGCCGTGTCCGGCGTTCCCAATGTCACCAAAGTCCTTTCGCTGACGCAGCGCGGGGGCGATGAGCTGGACGTCAACTTCAGCTGGGGCACGGACATGCAGACAACGCTCCAGCTTGTGCGGTCCCGCATCGCTCAGCTTCAAGCTTCTCTGCCTGCCGGAACCACTGTCACCGCTGAGCGGCTGAACCCGTCCGTGTTCCCCGTCATGGGCTACAGCCTGTATTCCAAAACAGTCAGCCAGCAGGAGCTGCGCCGATTATCGCTGTATACGCTGCGCCCGCGCCTGCTGCAAGTTCCCGGCGTCCGGGAAATCGCCGTGCAGGGCGGCGACACGCCGGACTTTCTGGTCCAGCTTAACCCGACCGCCCTGCTGGCGCGGGGCGTGAGCGTGCAGGATGTCCAAGCGGCGCTCTCCAAAAATAACCAGGTCAACTCCGTCGGCTTCTACGACCAGTCGTTCCTGCGTTATCAAGTGCTGGTGTCAGGCTTGTTTAAGACGGCTAAAGACATTGAGAATGTCACGGTTGCCGTAAAAAACCGCGTCCCCGTCACGATTGGCGAGATTGGAACGGTGACGCACGGAGTTGAGCTGCACACGGTCGAGACCAGCGGCGACGGCCACCCAGCCGTGCTTCTGAGCATCATCAAGCAGCCGGCAGGAAACACGGTTCAGGTCTCGGACGGCATTAAAAAGGCGCTGGCAGACGCGAAGTCCGTCCTGCCGCCCGGCATCACGGTGACGAACTATTACGACCAGTCGGAGATCGTCGTCGGTTCCCAGCACAGCGTCCTTGAAGCGCTGATACTCGGCGGCGCACTTGCGCTTATCGTCCTGATGCTGTTTCTCGGCAATCTGCGGACCGCCGCCATTGTCTTGATTATCCTGCCGCTGACAATCATCATTGCGTTCGCGCTGATGAAGGTCTTAGGCCAGACCATGAACATTATGACGCTCGGCGCTCTTGCGGTTGCGCTCGGCCTGGTCATTGACGACGGCATTGTTGTCGTCGAGAACATATACACGGAACTGGAAAACGGCAAAGAACGCTCGGAAGCCATCGCCGCCGGCCTCAAAGCAATTACTTCGGCGATGGTCGGCTCGTCGCTGACGACAATGGCGGCGTTCCTGCCGCTGACCTTCTTAAACGACCTCACGGGCCAGTTCTTCGGGCCGCTGGCGCTGGTGATGATCGCCACGCTGACCATTTCGCTGGCCCTGGCCCTGCTGCTAACGCCAATCCTTGCGGGCTGGCTGTTGCCGAAAAAAGCGGCGGCGCATGACGCCAAAAAGCCGAACGTCTTTGCCCGCATTCTTGGCTTCTTTCCCCGCCAGTTCGACAAAATCGTCCGCGTTTACGCCCGCGCCCTGCACTGGTGCCTGGCGCACAAGGCCGTTGTGATCATTCTGCTGCTGCCGATTGGGATTGGGACGTTTTTGCTGTACCAGCGCATTCCGACCGGCTTTTTCCCGGAGTTCGACGAAGGCGGGTTTATTTTAGACTACCAGCTTCCTGCCGGAACCTCGCTGGCTGAGGCCAGCGCCGTGTCCGGGCAGATTGAGACCGTGCTGGCGCACACGCCCGAAGTCGCCAACTGGTCCCGGCAGACCGGGGCGCAGAACGGCTTCGCCATCACCACGCAGAATGTCGGCGACATGACCGTGCGCCTGAAGTCCAATCGGTCGCGGGGCATCAACGCGGTCATGGACGACGTTCGTACCCAAGTGGAAGCCAAGTATCCGGCGGCGCAGGTAGACTTCCATCAAACCTTGCAGGACGAGATCGGCGACATCGCGGGCAACCCGAACCCCGTCGAAATCAAAATCTTCGGCCCCAACCAGGCGACTTTGGAAAATTTGGCCCAGAAAGTCGACGGCGTCATCGCCAAGCTGCCGTTTGTGCAGGGCGATTTCAACGGCATCATCCACAGCAGCCCGGAATCGGTGCTGAAAGTCAACACGTCCGAAGCCCAGCGCTACGGCCTCACGACCGACGACATCACGCAGGCAGTCTCGGCGGCCTTGCAGGGGGTCGAGCCGACCCAGGTGCAGCAGGGCGAGCAGGCGGTCGGCGTCCGGGTCGTGCTGACCCATCCCGGCCAGGCGCTTGACCCGCAGCTTTTGCCGCACATTCTGGTCGCGTCGCCCGTCACCGGCGGCGACATCCCCGTAAGCGAAGTCGCATCGGTCCAAACCGAGCCGGGCGCGGCCCAAATCACCCGCGAAAACCAGCGCCAGATGATTTCGGTCACGGCCAGCCTCGCGGGAAGCAATTTGGGGGGCGATACCCAGACCATCCAAGGCGCCGTCCGCAAGCAGGTCACGCTGCCGCCCGGCTACACGATTGAGTACGGCGGCCTGTATGCCAGCCAGCAGAAATCGTTCGCCGAGCTGGGCCAAACCCTGCTGATTACAATGATGCTTGTCTTCACGCTTTTGGTCTTCCAGTTCCGCTCCATCCGCCAGGCCATCGCTTTGCTTCTCGCCGCCATTTTGTCCCTGTTCGGCGTCCTCGCTGCCCTGACTCTCGCCAAAACGCCGCTGAACATTTCCTCTTTCACCGGCGCGATTATGATTATCGGCATCATCACCGAAAACGGCATCGTCCTGTTCGCGTTCTTCAACCACCTGCGCTCCGAAGACCCGCACGGCGACCTGACCGCCCAAATCCAAAAAGCCGGCGAGGAGCGCCTCCGTCCCATCCTAATGACCACCATCGGGGCCATTCTCGCCCTGATGCCCCTCGCCCTCGGCCTCGGCGCGGGCGCGGCCCTGCAAAAACCTCTCGCCATCGCCGTCATCGGCGGCCTCTCCGTCTCCACCTTGTTCACGCTCATCGTCGCCCCCGTGCTGTTCGTCGCTCTGGAAGGGCTGACACACCGGAAAAATGAGCGGCAAATCTCTGAACCAAACTGCTTGTAGTCTTCAAGATAAGCTTCATAGCAGAAAAAGTAGGATATGATTACTATTTCGTAGAATATATCCTGGAACTAGATTTTGATATACCTCGAACTGGATTAAGATATGAATGACAGCCCCAAAAGCATCGATTTTCTGCCAATGCAGAATTTGCATTTTGACCCACAAAATCCACGTTTACCGTCGTCCACTAAAGGCAATGACGAGCAGGCTGTCCTTGCCTACCTTCTAAAAGATGCATCGCTTATTGAGTTGATGGGTTCGATTGGGGAACAAGGCTATTTCGCAGGAGAACCACTGCTTGTTTGTCCTAACCCTTTAGAAAAAAATACATATGTAGTTATTGAAGGAAACAGGCGGTTTGCATCGGTCAAGTTACTCAACAACCCTGAATTGGCACCAACCAACAAGAACTCTGTGCAACTAGTAAGTGCAGAAGCTAAACACAAACCGACTGAACTCCCGGCTGTAGTATATCCGAACCGCGAATCTATTCTCACACATCTTAGCTATAAGCATATTACAGGAGTTAAATCTTGGAATCCACTACAAAAGGCAAGGTATCTCAATCAACTGCGACAAGGTTTTCTGAACCAACCCTTGACTGTGCAGTTCCGTAGTTTGGCAAAAACTATTGGCACGAAATCTGATTACGTAGCAAGATTGATCGCCGGTAACGCTGTATACGAGAGAATCGAAGAAAGCAACTTTTTCGATATACCTCGGCTCAATGAGGATACTTTTAGTTTCGCTGTTTTGACCACTGCATTTACATACACGAATATCAAAACTTTCATAGGATTGGACAACAATGACGATCCCACTATTCCATACTTAAGAATAGCTGAGTTGAAAGAATTAATTCAGTGGATGTTCGAGAAGAACGACCAGAACACAACTAGATTAGGCGAGTCACGAAACCTCAAGTATTTGAGTAAAGTGGTTGCGAACGATGATGCTCTCAAAGCCTTTCGTAATGGTATGCCACTCATTGATGCAAAGGACCTGACAGAAGCACCTATAGAAATTTTCCAGAGTGCTCTTATGCAAGCAAGGGATAGATTGATCTTGGCAAGAGGAACGCTTCATCTGATTTTGCTCCCAACTATTTCAGATGATGAAACTCTGGGCGAGATCAGCCTAATTGCTCGCGATATGCGGAGAGTTGTTACTTCAAAGATCGCGGAAGCAGAAGATGCTCTCGCATAGGGAATTCAGGATGCCAACAATTCTGTCTAGGCTAGACAGCCTTCCTAAATCGTACTATAACACTCATATGTGGGCTGATTACCTAGAGATGCGTTGCTTACTCAGCGTAGACAGAAGTCTTTCAAAGAGTGAAGTTCTAGATCAAGTTAGAATCACGGCAGAGGATTTGTCGGAGGGTGGTATCAACGATGACGTCGAAGAAGATACAGAAAATCAAACATTTGACGGTGAGATGGAACCTGCTGAGGTTAATGACAAATGGAATGTGCGTGTGAATGATTGGTTTGAGCACCTAAGCTACCGCGCTGGCGCATTCTCAACGGCCTACCCATTTTCGCTCTCTGCTACGGAAGATGTCCTTGCAGTCGCGACGACTTTGACAGCAGAACAAAATCTCTATGTATTTCTTCTCCTATGCGCTAACTTGCGCTACTGCAAAAGCTCAATGCCCACGCTCACTCGCACTTTTGAGCGCCTAAGCGCTGATGTTCTCAGATCATGTCTCACAGACACAGCAGAGGTTCATATCTTTGGAACAAGCGAGATAGGTACTGGTCGATATACAGGGAGCTTGTGGGAAAACATCAATAGTTTAGCCAAAGACTTAGGCGAAACAATTCATGGTCATATTACGGAAAGCAGTTTGCCAAAACCAAACTATGATGATGGTGGATTAGACATAGTAGCTTGGGTGCCGTTAGGTGATGCTAACTCACATCGCATCGTGGTATTTGGGCAGTGTGCCTGTACGTTGGAATGGGATCTAAAGCAATATACCGCCACTGGCAAGAAGTGGCGGCAGATTATGCCATTGAGCGCAGGCGTAAGCAGCATTGTCTTCATTCCACATTCGCTAAGGCAAACTGATGGCAGTTGGCATGACGTGACAAACATAGCCACTATTATGATGGATCGGTTGCGGATTATGTACCTATTGAAAGGCAAAAACCAAAAGTTTGAGGCCAGTCGCAGCAAAGAAATTGTGGATCAAGCAGTAGCGCAACGTGAGGACATATTTTAACGCTATTATCTCTTTTAGTTTCCGTTACCATCTGCTTCGGGAAAATCTAATTTTGCTTGTTTCGATGCATTAACTGCTTCTAAAACTGCATTGAAGTTCTGCTCAGAAACGTATTGCGGTGATATGTTCGTCCTAAGCCCTGCTCCTGATGTTATTTCGCGCACAATATGCTCCATTAGGAGTGGCGGGACGGCATTGCCAACCTGCCAATATTTGGCTTCCACTGAGCCTGCTGGTTCGATTTCTGACGGGAATGTTTGCAAAAGAGCACATTCCCTCCAAGAAAGACGACGAGGACGTTCTAGCACAGGCAGGTCATTAGACACTGAAAGATGTTCATATTCCTGTGTGAATTCCCACGATTGCTTCGAGCCATTGCGCCAATCAGAAGAAACCATGTGCATGGTGGGAGATGCGGGATGAAGCGTCATATGCCTCCAATTTGAAACAACTGTGTATGCAGGGGCATTCCAAGCACGTTTTCGGTTTCTCGACATGAACCACCACGAGAAAGGTTCTTTCTCGGGGTGATAATATTCTCCGGGGCAATCGAGAGGCAGTGCTTTGATTGCTTCTCCATGTGAGGCATATGGGGTTTGTGAAGCACTCAAAAGTCCGTGTGTAGGTCTTGGGAACCAATAGTAAGCTCCGACATCTCGACGTACCCCCACAAGAAATATCCGCTTCCGATCCGCAGGAACTCCATAATCTTTAGCGTTTAGCGACATGAATGACACTAAGTAGCCTTGTCCAGCTTCACTGAATGCTTTGATCTGTTCGTAAAGGTAGCGACCTTGTTCGAGCCATTGCATTCCTGCAACATTCTCAACAACGAAATAGCGCGGGTTGGTTTGCTCTAAACATCGCAAAAATTCTTTGTAGAGACTTGTTCTTTCATCACTCTCCGGCATACGCGGGCCGCCCATTGTAAAACTCTGGCAAGGATAGCAACCTATCAAGATGTCGCATGGAGGGAAGGTGTTGATGTCACGAATATCGTCACCGCAGACAACTGTGTCATCTGTCGCAATTATGCTCTTAAAAGTCTCGTATGTGTTTGTTGCAGGCGTGAAACAATCGTTAGAAAAGACCACATCCACTCCAGCTCGCTTTGCGCCTAGGTCACTTCCTCCGCAGCCGCTGAACAGCGAAACCCCAATCAGTCTTTTCCCTTCTACCACGCATGTTTTCCCCTTTATCTTGTATTCGTCATTGAACACTTTGTAGTTGTTAGTATACTGCAATGCTTAACGAAGTTGAGCAAGAATTTGAGTTCTTTTTTATAATGTTTGTCAACTATTTGATATGAACAGACTGTATAATAGAAACCGTGACTACACCAACGACGAAAGCCACGACTGCCGGTCTTGAACCCGCACTTGCTGCCGCGCTGACTGCACGTTCTGAACTCTTTGACCCGCGCCATGAAACGGCGTTCCGGCTGTTTAACGGCTTTTACGAAGGCTGGCCGGCGTTTGTCGCGGATTTGTACGGGCACACGCTGGTCCTGCACAACTACGCGGACATCCCCGAAGACGCCGACGAGATTGTCGCCTTTGCGGCGCGGTTCTATGCTGACCGGCTGCCCTGGCTAAATGCCGTGCTGGTCAAGGCGCGTCATGCCAGCGATGAAGACGCACGGCGCGGCGTCCTGCTGTCCGGGGACACGACAGACCGATTTATACAGGAAAGTGGGGTCTGGTATCGGGTAGACCTGCGGCTCAATCAAGATTGCAGCCTCTACTTAGACACTCGGCACCTGCGGGAATGGGCGAAAGCCAATCTTGCCGGGAAAACCGTGCTGAACACGTTCGCGTATACCGGCAGCTTGGGCGTTGCGGCAAAGGCAGGCGGCGCGGCCCGCGTGGTTCAGCTTGATCTCAGCCGCGCGTTCCTAAATATCGGCAAAGACTCGTATCTGCGAAATGGGTTTGGGGTGCAGACCAAAGATTTCATCGCCGCCGATTTCTGGCCGCAGATCAGCCGTCTGAAGCGCGAGAACGCCCGCTTTGACTGCGTGTTCGTCGATCCGCCGCTGTTCTCTAAAACGCGCCACGGTGTCGTAGATTTGGTGGAGGCCGGCGAACGGCTCTTGAACAAAGTGCGGCCTTTGATCAATGACGGCGGGACACTTGTCACCATCAACAACGCCCTCTTTGTCAGCGGCGCGGCCTATTTGGAAATGCTCCAAACGCTCTGCGCCGACGGCTATTTGTCCTTAGAGACGCTCATTCCCGTTCCCCAGGACTTCGTTGGATATGCGGAGCCTGATGGCGTGACACTGCCTGCCGATCCCGCGCCGTTCAATCACCCTACCAAGATCGCCGTACTAAGGGTGCGCCGCAAAGACGCCTGGTAACATGGGGGCTGAACCCCCGTGCTTTAGTAGAGCAAGTCCCCGCCTTTTACTCCGCTACTGCACTGGCAGACCTGGAAGGCGGAGCGCAGCGATTGGAACAGATCGGAACGATACTAGGAGGCGCGGGCATGAAAATCCAACGAAGTTGGTCGCCCACGAAGGTGGGCGCTTGTCCTTCCAAAGCCCTGCCGTTTAGGGCAGGGTAATTTTCATTCAGCAAATCACCTCAAAAGGCTTGGTGCTGGCGGCAACTAGCGCGTTGCCTTTGTCGTCTTCCAAGAGCAGCAGGTGAACGCCCTTCTACTGGGCAAGCGTCTTGACGGCTTCCAGGCCGCCGTGCGCTTCTACCGAAGAAAGCTTGCGCTGGCTCATTGTATTGAAGCCGTCGGCGACACGGTCAAGCCGGTCCGCCGCCCACTGCGCGGCTGTTTGAGTTTGGACATTCATCAGTTGCCTCTATGATGCGTTGGCGCTTTTTTTGTTCAACGCCGCTTCCGCATTTTCCTCCCCGCTGCAATGCGGTATACTTAACCCGTATCATGCAAGCCACTCTTGAAGCCATTACCGAAGACCTGCACAAGCACCGCACGGACGCGCTTGTTCCGAAGCTCGAAGCCGGGCTGAACCCTGAGCAGCGGCAGGCGTTCTTCCATGACTCCGGCCCCGCCCTGGTTCTGGCAGGGGCGGGCAGCGGCAAAACGACAATTTTGACCCGCCGTGTCGCGCGTCTGCTTGCCAAAGGCATTGACCCCCAGCGGCTGTTTGTGGCGACGTTCACAAAGAAGGCCGCTGACGAAATGAGCCTGCGGCTTGCCGCGCTGCTCGGCGAGGGCGGCGCGGCGACTGTGGAGAAGATGTGGATGGGGACGTTCCACGCCCACTGCTTGCGTATCTTGAAGCACGAATGGGCTTCTTTGTACGGCAAAGCGGGCTACTTCCAATTGGCTGACGAGAACTGGCAGGTGCGGGTCGCCAAAGCGATTCTCGGCGACAAGGACTGGATGGCGCGGGGTCTGCCCTCGCCCCCGTTCGGCCTGAACGTCGCGTATGACCCCAAAGGAGCGCTGTCGGCGGTATCTGCGGTCAAGAACCGGGGCCATAAAGTCGAGGAAGCCGAAGCCGCGTTCCGGGCGCATGAGCCGAACTGGGCCGACCCGTCCATTCAGATATTAGTCAAGTTTTGGAAGTGCTACGAGCAGGCCAAGCAGGCCAAGTTTGATATTTTGGCAAAGAAGCCGTCAAGGCGTTTGGACTTCGACGACCTGCTGATTGAAACGCTTGTTTTATTGCAGGAACAGCCCCAAATCCGCGAGAAGTACCAATCGTTTTTCCAGTATTTGTCCATTGACGAGACGCAGGACACAAGCGCAGTGCAATGGGAAATCTCGCGGCTGCTGGCAGCGAAAAGCGCCAATATCTTTATTGTCGGCGATGTCGGGCAGGCGATTTACAGCTTCCGCGGCTGCTCCCCGGAAGCGACCGTGGGGCAGTTCGGCGCGGCCTACCCAAACGGCGAGGTTATCCGCCTGCCGGCCAATTACCGCTCGTCGGCAACCATCGTGCGGGTGGCGAATGAGCTGATTGAACGGTCGGGAATTGACGCCAAGTATCGCTTAGAGATGGCGGCGATCCACCCGGAAGGCGAGGCGCTCTCGCAGCATGAGCATGAACACGCGGACGCCGAAGCGCAGTTTGTGGCCGAGGCACTTAAAGAACTGCAAGGCACGGGAATGCCTCTGCGGGACTGCGCGGTGCTGTTTCGAACCAATGCCTACTCACGCGCCCTCGAAGAAGCGTTTGTCAAAGGCGGCGTGCCGTATGTTTTGCAGGGCGCGATGGGCTTTTACGCCCGGCGCGAAATTCGGGACCTGATCGCATTTTTGCAGCTCTCGGTGGAACGCGACAGTCCGGCGGCGGATGAAGCGGTCAAGCGCGTCATCAATATCCCCTCCAAGTCGTTCGGCAAGCCGACGCACTTTTTAGGGCAGGCATTTATCGCGGAAGTCGAGACACAGGCCGCCCGCAAAGGCCACTCGCTGTACAAGGCGCTGGCGCTGGGAATGTTTAAGACCACCAACCAGGGATTAGCCGTCAAAGATTTCCGAGACTTGGTGCGTGACATCGCGCTCGGCGGCGACTCGGCGGAAGCACGTCTGCGAAAGGCGCGGGAGCTTGGCTATGACGACTGGCTGCTGCGCGAGGAAGGCCATGTGGAAGACGAAGGCAACTCGCGTTTAGATAACCTGGAAGAGCTTTGCACCGCCGCCGCCGCGTTCCCAACGCCTGCGGACTTTCTGGCGTTTGTCGCCGCCCAGAACAAGGCCAAAGAAGACGGCGTCGGCGACGCGGTAGAAATGATGACCATTCACCGGGCCAAAGGTTTGGAGTGGTCGGTGGTTTTTGTCGTCGGTTTCGCGTTCGGAATGCTGCCCCATCACCGTTCTCTGCGCTGGCTGGACGACGAGAAAACACAGCTTGCATCAGACAGCTTAGAGGAAGAGCGGCGGCTGGCGTATGTCGCCATCACCCGCGCCAAGCAGCGCGTCTTTTTGTCCTGGCCCCTCATGCACCAGACCCGCGCCCTCAGCCGCTCCCCGTTTCTCAGCGAGATGCCGTCGCTGCCCTTGCTGGAGTCTTTGCCACTGGAACCTTTGCCGGCGGCTTCAGCGGAGCCGTCGCAAAGTTGACCCGAAAGCGCTTGCACCAGATAGTAACGGCGTGGAACTGAGACAGCTTCAGTCCCGGCGGCAGAGGATAGTTTTGATCGCCCCGGCTGCCCTTGAGCTGCCCTACTTCCACATACCCCGACTTGGTGACGGCAACTTCATCCGAAGCATCGGCGGCTTTAATTAAAAACACGCGCACATCCGGCCCATTGGAGGTCTGAAACTGCGTCAGCCGCAGAACACGCCCCGCGCCGGGCAGCTGGTACACCGTGGCTGTTCCGCGCGTTGGGTGGGCAACGCCGTGGAATGTCCCCGACGCCAAAGCCACCGGCGCAGCGCCGGAAGCAGCCGACGCGGGAAACGCATCGTGGACGGTTTTGTGCAGGAACAGCAGTTCGGGGCGGAACGCCGCCCAGCCGGCCGCGATCAAAGCCAGCGCGACACCTGCGGCGGCGGCAGTGCGCCACCGGCGTTTTTGGCCCGCGCCGGGCGGCATCGCTGCTGATGGCTCCGGCTGGCCCTCGACGCGCCCTGGAATCACATACAGCGGCAGCAGAAGCAAATACAGGCCCAGACTAATTGGAATACTCCAAAAGCAGATCAGCATCGTGAGCGTTGCGACTATGGGATATGCCAGAAAACGCCGTCCGACGACCCGGCGGTGGTGGCCGGACACGAACGCCGCCAGCATATCGGGCTGCCGCCCGGCATAGGCCCACTGCGCGTAAAGCAGCCAGCCGATCATCGTCAAGTTCGCGCCGAAGAACAGCGGCGCGACCTGCGTTTTTGGGAACGCATTGAGAACACTGGTCGCAAACGGCAGGGACGACACGAACATAAAAAACAGAATGCTCAGTCCGAGCAGCGTCCGGTCCGAGCGGCGGACAGCATGGTACATGTTGTGGTGGCCGATCCAGAAGACGCCCAGACTCAGGAAACTGACGGCATACGTCGCAAAAACCGGCCACATCTGAAGCAAAGCCGGCAGGACGCGCACGTTGGGCGCATCATGCGGCAGGTTCGGAATATGGAAGTTCAGCACCAGCAGCGTCATAGCGATGGCAAAAATGCCGTCACTGAGCGCTTCAATGCGGTTCTTCCCCAGTTCCCACGGCTGAGGCTCGACTTCGGGTTTCTCTTCTGCTTTAGCTTCCGGCGCGGCTTTTGTTTCCAGTATCATCTGTCTGAGTTTACAAATGTGACGCGGCGAGAGTTCCCGAAGGAATTCTCAGTGGCAGCGGCGAATAATGAGCTAATCTACGCTGAGAAAGAACAAAAAATGCCAAAGATACCCATCGGTTTGCAGCTTTATACTTTGCGCGACGACATGGAAAAAGATTTTGCGGGAACACTGCGAAAAGTCGCCGACATCGGCTACGCCGCCGTGGAACTGGCCGGCTACGGGGGATTGTCCATGCGCGAGCTGTCGGGCCTGCTGGCCGACAATCACCTGCAAGTCGCCGGCAGCCATATCGGTTTAGACGCTTTAGAAAGCGACCTGCACAAAGTCATTGACGAGAATTTATCGCTGGGCAACAGCTACATTGTTGTTCCCTACTTGGCCGAAGAGCGCCGCCGCACGGCGGATGATTGGAAAACAGTCGCGGAGATTATGAACCGCATCGGCGAGACGCTGCAAACTGCCGGCATGACGCTGTGCTACCACAACCATGACTTTGAATTCAAGCCGCTGCCCGATGGTCAATTGGGCGAGGACGTGCTGCTGGAAAATACCGACCCGCTGTTCGTCAAAATTGAAGCCGATGCTTACTGGATACTGAAAGCCGGCCAGGACCCCGTAGCATTCGTCAAGAAGCACACCGGCCGCGTTCCGATTATTCACTTGAAAGACCGGGATTTGACCGACGGCTCCTTCGCCCCCGTCGGAACCGGCGACCTGCCGCTGGACGCGCTCATTGCGGCGGCGTCCGAGATCGGCACGCACTACCTGCTGGTTGAGCAGGATATTTGCAAAGGCCCGGCGCTCGACGCCGTGACGCTGTCGTACAACAACCTCAGAGCAAAGGGGTATGCGTAAGCGGCCCGGCATGACGGGAACCGGCACTGGAAGTGCCGGTCTACTCTGGAATGGAAGTCGCTCCGCGACTACGGACTAAGACCCGGTTGCGTCAGCTAATCTTCAGTGTCGCAGACACTTTCATTCACCAGTAGACCGGCACTTCCAGTGCCGGTTTCTGATTTAGAAACTCTCCCCCCATGTCCCGCGCCGCTTTTGTCTACACCGACCGCTATGTAGACTACCACTTGTCCGACACGCATCCGTTGCAGCAGAAGCGGCTCCTGATGACGCACCGGCTGCTGGAAGCACAAGGAGCATTTCAGTCTCCCGCTTCGCATTTAATTACGCCTGCACCGGCGACGGAAGCAGACTTGCTCCGGGCGCATTCGCCGGAGTACCTTCAAACGCTGCGGCGATTAAGCGCAGGCGAAAGCATTCCTGACAAGAAATTGTTCGGCTTTGGGACACTGGACAACCCGCCGTTCCCCGGCATATGGGAAGCGTCACTTCTCTATGCAGGCGGTTCTTTGGACTGCGCCCGGCTCGTGATGCACGACGGCTTTGACGCCGCGTTTAACACGTCCGGCGGCCTGCACCATGCCCGGCGGGACCGGATGGCGGGCTTCTGCACGGTAGCCGACTGCGCGTTGGTCGCCTACTACTTGCTGGACCACGGCGCGAAGCGCGTGGCGTCTGTAGACATCGACGCGCATCACGGCGACGGGACACAGGCGTTCTTTTACGGCGATCCGCGTGTTCTGACGCTGTCCGTTCACGAGACGCCGGAAACGCTGTACCCGCGTGTCAGCGGGTTTGCGAAAGAAATTGGAGAGGGCGCGGGGCTTGGCTTCAATGCAAACCTGCCGCTGGCCCCCGGCAGCGGGGACGTTGTGTATGCCGAAGCGTTTAGGGCCGCGTTCCTGCCGCTCCTCACAGCATTTGACCCGGAATATGTCATTCTGCAAGTCGGGGCAGACGCCTATTTCGCCGACCCGCTCACCCATTTGGGCCTGACTTCGCATGGCTGGCTCAGTTTAGCGCAGTCGGTGATTGCACTCGGTAGGCCGGTGATCGCGCTGGGCGGCGGGGGCTACAACTTGGACACGGTGACGAGGCTCTGGACCCTGCTTTACGGCGCATTGTCCGGCCAGCAGTTTCCCGCCGACCTGCACGACCACAGCGGGCCGACTGATGCCGAACGCGACGACATCTTCCAGCAGATTTACGTCAAGCGCCAGGGAACGGCACACGGCACAAGCATCGGCAACTACGCTCGGCGCAGCGTCGAGACGGTTCAGCGAAACGCTTTTCCGGCGCATGGACTTCGGCCTTGAAGCCCCCCTAGCCCCCACCACTGTTTTAAATGGGTTTGGGAACCGGAAAAGGAGCAAGACGAACCCTTCCGGGTTCTTCTCATATTCCCCGCCCCGTTTAAAACAGTGGTGGGGGCTAGGAGGTCTTATTCTACAAGCCCTTCGGCGTCATCCATTTCGCCGCTTTCGGCGGCGTCCATGTATTCGTCGAAATCATCCCCCAAATCCTCGCCCATTTCCTTGCCCATCTCTTTGGCCCAGCGGCGCATGACTTTGGGGTCCTCCATGTCGCCGAGCGAGCTGGGGTCGGCCAAGTCGTCCATCAGCGCATCGTCCGTGCGGCCTTTGGCGAAGCGGGTGACACGCTTCACGACCTGGTCACTGCCGCAATGCGGGCAGAGATTGGAGTCGGCGGCGGCGGTCATCCCGACCAAAACCGTGTAGCGTTTATGACAGTGCGTGCAGGTATATTCGTAAAGCGGCATTTAGTTTCAGTCTTCTTCGGCGCACGCCGTTTGGCAGTCTATGTCCGGCATGATTCCACCTCTTGTTCACAGTTCGGCACGTTCGGTGCGGTGCAGAAGCTCGGCGGCGGTTTGGGGGGATTGGAGCAGGTTGTCGGCCCGCAGCAGTTCGCGGACCATTTCCTCGGCGGGGGTCAGCGCGTCGGGAGCGCTGGTCCAGCTCTGGATAGTGGCGACCGTTTCAGCGGTGACGGCGGCGCATTCGGCTGGGTAGGTCTTTTTCAGCTCCCGCGCGATGCTCTCAAACGCGATTTGCTTTTCTTGCTCGTTCATGCCTGATTATAGCAAAACACGGCGCAGTTGTCCAGAGTGACTTTAGCAGAGCGGTTTCAGCGCGGCGTGACGCTGCCGGCGATGTCGCGGGTGACGGGCGGCAGGGGAACGGTCAGACTGCCGTTCTGCACGGTGGCGCTGACGGGGGCGAGGGGCTGACCGGTCCAGGTGTCCCACAGATGCACGGTGTACGCGCCGGGGGCGAGGCCCGGCAGGTGCAGAGTAGCCTCAGCGTGGGATGCGCCGGTGCGGTCGCGGTTGTAGGCCCAAAATTGTGCGGCGTGGCGGCTGCCTTTGGCAAGAACGGCGACCGGCGGAGCGTAGTGCGTGACAGTGAACCGCTGGACAACAAACCAATCTGTGCCGGTGTTGTCCAGCGTAACCTCATTCGGCCCAGCGGGTAGGTCTACCGAAAGCGTCTTTCCGGCGGCGTGGTCGGCGTCGGACGCCGGGAAATCGGCCTCGGCGGCAGGCTTGCCGTTCAGCGTGAGCGTCGGATGCGCCCCGGCTTTGGCGACGGTGCCGATTTGCACCGAGAATTGGCAGGGGGCCGGGCAGTTCAGCGTAAACGTGATCGGATGCGGGCGCAGGTCTTTGTGGTTGCTGCCCTGAAAGTAGGTGGACAGGCCGGACAAATCGGGCGTGCCGCCGAAGGGAACCGTAACGGTGTCGCGGGTGAACGGTCCCCAGCCGCCGGTCGGGGCGAACGACAGATCGCCGGGTGCACCGACCGAGGTGACGCCCGGCTCCAGCGTGTTCAGCGGAGAGTTCCGGCGGCACGTTTTCAGGAACCCCGCCACGGACGCGAACTGCGGCCACCAGTGGTGATTTTCGACCACGTCCCAGTACCAGAACTGGCCTGCGCCGGCAGTCGGGGCCATGACGCTTGCCCAAAGGCCGTCATGCAGGAAAGATTCGCTCGTTGCCGCTGTGCCGGAAGGTCCCCACTCGCCGACAAAAACCGGCACGCCCGCGCTCTTGACCCCGGCAAAGAACGAGACAATGTCGGGGACGTAAGCGTGTATCTGGTCGTAATCCAGGCCAATCTCAGCCAGCGGCTCGCCCGGCACGGAAGTGCTGGTCGTCAGCAGATGGTGGTTGACATCTTCCGAACGGATCGCCGCCGCCATTTCCTTGTGCCAGTTCACGACATCCCCAAAATGGCTCTGCACTTCCGTTATGTTCTGGACTTCGTTGAACAGCTCATACGACAGCAGGTGGGTGGAATAGCCGTAGCGGGCCGTAATATAGCGGTACTTGAGCCGCGTCAAGCGCCGCGCTTCGGCGTCGGTAAAGAAGTCATCGGGATGCGCCAGAAAACCGCCGTTCGCGCTGTTAAACGGATTATCGGCCCAGTTCGAGTCCGTGTGAGCCGTATACTGGCCGTGGTGCTGCAAAGTAAGCTGAATATAGATGCCGTGCTTTTCGGCGGAGTCAAAGATGGCATCCCAGCGCCGGGCGACCGAAATCAGAAGCGTTCCCGGCTTCGGGTTATCGGCTTTGCTTTCGGCCCACTCTAAATTCTTGCCGTCCCAGTGGGTCATCCAGACCCGCGCCCAGTTCATCCCGGCCGCCTGCATATTTGCGAATGTCGCCTCGTAAGACTGCCCGGCGTTCAGCCAGGCGGCATCCATGCCAAGCGGGTAGTAGGTCTGGCCGCTGTCAAAGACGAACCTTTGGGCCTGGTTCGGGTCGCGCCGCACACAACCGGGATTTGCGGACGCGATGCACCGGAACGACTTTGGGCTGAGGTCCGCGGGCGCGGCGACATGTCCGTTTCGCACGACGCGCAGGGTGTACGCGCCGACGACAGGCGGGGCATACCGGACACGCCAGCGGTCGCCGTCCCAGAACGCAGGCTGGGTCACATTCACGCCACGCGGCCCGGTGAAGACCACGTCCACATCGTTGTCCGCCGGGTCAAAGGGATTGCCGGTTTGGTTTGGGAGCGTGAACGACACCTCGAATTTGGTATTGCGGGGAATGGTCTGCGAAGTTGTCTGCGCCGAGGCCGTCAGCGGCAGCAGGAGCAGAAGAAACAGATTGAGCAGAGAGCGCGGGGTTAAAAAATGGGGGGTCATAAAGATACCTTTTAAGCGTCAACCGGCACTGGAAGTGCCGGTCTACTAGTGAATGAAAGTGCCTCCGGCACTGAAGAAGCTATCGTCAAAGCCGCCGTAGTCGCGGAGCGACTTTCACTCAATAGTAGACCGGCACTTCCAGTGCCGGAACTTTGTCTACCGGCCTGCTTCCTTCTTCAACTCACTCTCATTGACAACCACCGGCTCGTGGTACAGGCGCGTCAGCTCGGCGGGCGACACTTTACGCGGGCCTAAATCGCCGCCCCAGGACGCGAAATAGGCCCAGTAAACACCGTAGCGCTGCATCTTGGCGATGTCCGGGACACCGCCGAACTCCGTCAGCGCCAGCATCTTGCGGCCTGCGTACTGGGATTGCAGCGTGTCCCAAACCGTGCTGAGGGGATCGCTCACGTCGGACGGATACTCGTCAATGCCGACGATGTCTACCACATCGTCGCCGGGATACCACTCCGGCTTGACCCCGGAGCTGTAGACCCAGATCAGATTGTGCAGGTGATGGACGTTTGTGAAGCGGTCGTGCATCAAGCGCCACAGCTTTTTGTAAGCGTCCGGCCCCTTCGCGCCCCACCAGAACCAGCCCCCTTCGCCTTCATGCAGGGGACGCCACAGCACGGGAACTTTGGCGTCGGAGAACTTCTGAAGCTGCGCGGCAATCGCGTCCATATCGCGCAGCAGCAGCGCGTAGTCGGCGGAATGGGGATCGGCCAGCGCCTTTTGGACATCAAACGTCGTCGCGTCCGTGTAGAAGCCCTTGTACCACATGAGATTGTTCGGCTTGCCCTGAGCATCGATGCCCATCTTGTTGAGCAGGCCGGTGGGCGCGTTCCAGTGCCAGAGCATACTGACGACCTGCCCTGCCTGCGCCGCTTGGATGACCCGTTCCGTTTCGCCTTTTGGGTCCGCGCCATAGGCGAGGCGGGACGGCGAATAGTCCATAAAGTCGCCGGCCATAATCGCGGGCGTTTTGCCGGTGACAGAGCGAATATACTCCGTGTCGTCCGCGTTGACCTGGCCGGACAGCGTCTTGGCTCCGTAGGTCTGCGCCAGCAGCCGCATCAGCGCCCGCGCTTCGGGCGTGGCCTGCGGATCGGACAGCGCCGCCGAAACTTTGGCCGGCGGCACGCCTGCCGGAGCCGGCACGAAATCGAGTGCATCCACGTCGTAATACCCCCAACCGCGCCGTATTTCTATGGTGTTCGTTCCCGCCGTTAGCTCCACCTTCCCGGCGGGTAGGTCCGCGAACTTGTCTCCGGTGCCGGGCAGCGCCACCGAGATGACTTTGCCGTTGACGGCTAAATCGCTGCTTTTGGCCCCAAAGGGTGCGCTGTAGCGAAGCAAGGCGCGGTAGATGCCCGGCTTGACGTTTGGGATCGTCCAGGCAACTTTCGCGCCGTCTTTTTCAAATTGGCTGACATAGCCTGTACCGGAAAAGCCGGGCCGCGTGGTCAGCACCGTGTTTCCCGTCAAAACTCCATCTTCCGCTTCCAAATGGATTGCGCCAGGAACCGTCGGCTTTTTGTACGGTCCCGTATCCGCCACTGGAGCCGCAAGCGCAAACTGCGGAGTCGCAGGCTGACCGGGGCTGGAGACGATCAGTGCGGCGGGTGAGGATGGCGAGGCAGGTACGGCAACCTGGCTTTTCGCGCAGGAGACGCAGAGAAGCGCTGGGATAACCAGTGTAGGAACAATAAAAAGTGGAAAAAAGTGTTTCATAGTCACCTATGACGCAGTGAATCAGTTAATAAAATACCCGACAAACCGCCGTCGGTCTGCCGGGCTTGTAGGCGAGATGCTGTCAGGAAGCGTATAACGCTGCCGAAGATTATTTTCCTGTTGTGCCAGAGCTGCCCGAAGCAGGGCTACCGGAAGAGGCAGGCGCATTTGGCGGCGGATTGGCGGGAGCGTTAGCTGGCCTCGGAATGATCGTCGCAGGTGGAGTTGTGATTGGTGCATTGTCCGAGCTATCCTTGCCGCAGCCGGCAAGAACAACAGCAAGTGCGGCGGCACTCGCAACGGCAGCGATGAGATGTAAACGGCGAGAAATCATAGGTATTCCTTTGAGCGTCGCGGCAAACTGTGAGACTGCAAGAAAACCGCCTAGCGAACCGGTGCTGGTCCGCTAGGCATCTCAAGCAGGAAGAGTAGTCTTAGTATGAAACGCTGAACGTCGCGGAGATTGTGTTGTCTGAACAATCTGTGGCGGCGGCAGTCGCGCCGTCTGAGTATTGTCCCGAAGAATCGTATACGCCGCCGCAGTATCCGGCAGGTCCAAAGTCGCCGCCCGCGGCGACGGCACTTCCGCGAAGCCATTTGGCATGGGTATCAGCCATCAAATAATTCGCGCCGTCAACATGACGCCCGGTTGGAGCGGCAAAGTTTTCGTTGTCGGCAGGGGTTGCGGTGGGAAGACTGTTCCGCAGATAGCCGGTGGCATAGCGCATTGTGCTGGAGGAAGCGGAAGCCCAAGTCTGGCCGGAGCCGCCGGCTGGATCGTAGTTGCCGCCGAACCCATAGCCGCTCGGAGAAAAACCGTTGTAAGCATTATCAGGATAAACTCCCGCCGCAGTTTGTCCCTGTCCCGTCGTTGGCTTGCCGGTCAGGAGCGTGATATCATAGCCCTGGTTGGTTTGACCACTGCCAGCGACCTCAAACAGCATTACCGTCTTTGCGGGCGCGACGAATGCAGAAAGCGCCTTGCCGCTAGGAGCGCCCGTGCCAGCGTTGGCCGTAGGACTGGCAATTCCAAAGTTAGCATTAATGCCGTAAGAGCTTGCAGTCTGGTAGACCGTGCTATCGTCGGGGCAGTGAAAGACAGCAGTGCTTTTGATGTATGGGTAACACTGCGATGCCCATCCGGTAGCCCGGCCATAAATATCCCAGCCAGCCGGCATCTTCTCATCAGCATCCTGGTTGTATTGAACAACAGCCAAGCCGATTTGCTTCAGGTTGGAGAGACAGGCGGTGCGGCGGGCGTTCTCGCGCACTTTCTGGAACACGGGAAACAAGATTGCTGCGAGGATCGCAATGATTGCGATGACGACGAGCAATTCGATGAGGGTAAAACCACGTTTGCGCTGCATAATAAAAAACTCCTTGTATCTAATCTAGCGTTGGTTGCTAGTATCCTAACACGAAATGATGATAATGTCAATAGGCAGATGAAATTGTTTTCCTTGTTTGCTGAAACTGTTACATTTTCTCCGCTTATAGTTCCTCCGTTCAGGCAAGCGGGCGGCACGATTGCCGCACGACGAGAGAAACCGGGACTTCCAGTGTCACCGGCGGCATGGCTTCGGGAGAGTTCTCCGGGGCGCGAAGCCGCTCCTGAAGGCGAGTGACTGCAAGCCGCCCAAGTTCTTCTTTTTCCACCCGCACCGTCGTCAGCGGCGGCCAGGTATGGGCGCTGAACTCGATGTCGTCAAAACCGATGAGGCTGAGGTCATCCGGGATGCTGAGGCTAAGCGTCCGGCACACCTGCATCACAACAAGCGCCTGGGTGTCGTTTGCGGCCAGCAGCGCCGTCGGACGCTCAGGCAATGCCAGCAGTTCCTGCAAGGTAGTTGTGAACTCGTCCAGCGGCGCGGTCACGACCAGGCGCGGATCGACAGCCCGGCCGGCCTCAAAATGAGCGCAGACAAAGCCGCGCAGCCGGTCCTGAAACGAGGCCGCCGACACGTCATCGCGCAGAAACGCGATGCGCCGATGCCCCAAGCCAAACAGGTACTTTGTTGCCGCCATCGCCCCGCCGAGGCCGTCCGAGACGATGCAGTCATGGCGGCGGGTCGGGTCGCGGTGGTCTACCAGAACGATCTGCGGGACACGCTCCAAAAACGCCGTCAGGATTTCCGGGTCGGCGGTTCCCACCAGCAGCATCCCGGCGACAGTCTGGTCCCGAATCATCTTCGGCAGCTGTTGGGCCAGCTGATGCCGGTCGGTCGTATGCACCAGCAGATGCAGGCCGCGCTCCGCCGCCGCCACCTGGGCCCCCGCCAGCAGCGGGGCGTAAAACGCATTGGCCTGGGGCAGATCGCTCGGCGACGCGCCAAAAAACTGGAACCCGATAAACGCTTCGTCCGTGGGGACAGCCGTCTCCACCGGCGCGGCGACCCGCTGACGGGCGCGAAGCGGGCGGTAGTTCAGCCGGTCGGCGGCTTCCAGCACGCGCTTATGGGTGGGGGCGCTGATCAGCTCCGGCGCGTTAAACGCCCGCGAGACGGTCGCGGTGGAAACGCCGGCCTGCTTTGCTACCTCCCGGATACTGTTCATGGCTCCATTCTAGCACTGTCCGGCACTTCTGTCAAGAGGTTTACTGAAAATAATTTCTGAAATTATTTTCAGTATTTTATATAAATTACTGAAACTTGGACAGTAATGCTGGTTTTCGGACTTGACAAACGCCGTTGATAGGATTATAGTAGGTATCATTCAGGAAGAAACGCCCAGAACCATGTGTTGAAACACACGGCTATTCAGCGAGGACACTGCAAAACACCGCTTCGCGGGGTTAAGACAAAGTCATCAGGATTAGAATATCCCAGTGCCGCGAAGCGGTACTTCTTAGCGTCTTCGCTGAATAGCCGTGTGTTTCAACACATGGTTCCTATCTCCACGTTCACCCACTATGAAAACAACCACACAATCTCTCACTCAGAACTGGCGGATGCGCGAGCTGAACGACTCGCCCGAAGGCGTCCCGGATCATTATCAGCTTCCCTGGATGCCCGCGCAGGTTCCCGGCTGCGTGCATCTGGACCTCATGCGGGCAGGCGTCATTCCCGATCCCTTTGTCCGCCTGCACGAGCGCGATGTCACCTGGGTAGACCAAAGCGACTGGGTTTACGAAACCACGTTCACCCTAGACAGCCTTCCCACCGCGTCCACGTTTCTGCGCTTTCACGGCCTGGATACAATCGCCGAAATCACGCTGAACGGCGAGCCGCTCGGCAGCACCGACAACATGCACCTCTTGTACGAGTTCCCGGTCAGGGACAAGCTGGTCGGCGGCGAGAACCATCTGCAAGTCATCTTTCGCTCCGCCTGGCGTGTCGGCGGGGAGCGTCAGGAAGCATGGAATGCTGAGGGCAACGACACCCTGCCCTACCACTGGGACAACTGGAACCAGCGGGCGTTTGTCCGAAAGGCACAGTACCAATACGGCTGGGATTGGGGTCCCGTCCTGCGCGGCTGCGGCATCTGGCAGCCCGTCGAGCTAGTCACCGTCCCCGTCGCCCGCCTCGGCGACTGGAAGCACAGCGTTGAGTTCACCGACGACGGCAAGGCGGTTGTGACCGTGACGGCGGAAGTCGAGCGAATGCCGGGTTCCGAAGATGTGCCGGTTGAACTTGCGCTGAAAACCCGTAGCAGCATGGTGAAGCTGACCATTCCATCAGGCGCAGGAACGGCAACAGTGGAAGGGACGCTTACGATTGATGATACTGAACGCTGGCAGCCGAACGGAATTGGGAAAGCAGTCCGCTACGGCATCGCGTTTATCCTGGGTTGTCCTGAAGATGCGACCTCTTACGAGTATCCAACCTTCTACGACTATCAGCAAAAGTGGATCGGCCTGCGAACGATTGAGCTAATCCGTGAGCCGGACGCCGATGGCAAGGGCGAAGGCTTCAAGTTTCGGATCAACGGCAATGACCTCTTTATCAAGGGCGCGAACTGGATACCCGAAGATGTCTTTCCAACGCGCATTACCCCCGAACAACTGCGGGAGCGCATCACGCAGGCCAAAGACGCGGGCTTCAATATGCTGCGCGTCTGGGGCGGCGGCTTTTATGAGTCCGATATGTTCTACACCCTCTGCGATGCGATGGGCATTTTGGTCTGGCAGGATTTTCCTTACGGCTGCTCCTACTACCCTGACACCGGCGAGTATGCCGACATGGCGCGAGTGGAAGCCACAGCCGCCGTCAAGCGGCTCCGCCATCATGCGTCGCTGGCGCTCTGGTGCGGCAACAACGAAAATTTGACCATGTACGAAGGCAACTGGACCAAGCACTGCCCACCCCGGTTTATCGGCGACCATCTGTATCAAGAAATCCTGCCGGAAGTGGTCGCCGCTGAGAACCCCGAAACCCCTTACTGGCCCGGCTCGCCCTACGGCGGCCCGGACGCAAACTCCGAAGACTACGGCGACTGCCACAACTGGGATGTCTGGCACGGACGCGGCGACTGGGTGCATTATGTCGAAAACGACAGCCGCTTCTGCTCCGAGTTCGGCTTCGCGGCGTCCTGCGGCCTCGGCGCGTGGGACACCTGCCTCGCCCCTGCCGACAAGTATCCCGACTCCGCCGCAGTCCGCTGGCACGACAAGACCCGCAAAGGCTACGATGTCTACTTAGGCATGGTCAGCATTCACTTTCCCGAATCGCAATCGCTGGAAGACTTGGTCTACTATACGCAGTGCAACCAGGCCGAAGCCTTGAAGTTCGGCATTGAGCATTACCGGCGGCGCAAGGGGCGCAACTGGGGGACGCTGTTCTGGCAGCTGAACGACTGCTGGCCGGTGCAGTCCTGGGCCGTCATTGACTCGTTGGGCGAGCCGCGAGCCGCCTATTTTGCGTCCAAAAAGTTCTACGCCCCCGTTCTGCTGTCGCTGGTCAAGGGCGGCGAAACGGCCACGGCGCATCTGGTCAGCGATCTTTTGACGCCGCTGTCCGGGAAGATTACTTGGACGCTGGCGACTTTGGACGGCGAAAAGCTTCACCGGCAGACGGACACGGTCCAAGTCGCCGCGAACAGCGCCGCCGAAGTCGCCTCGTTTTCGCTGGCTGAAGCGGCAGGCCGGGAGCGCGATGTCTATGTTTACGCGCAGTTTACGGCAGGTGACGGCATCGCCGCCCACAATTTTCTATTACTGGCCGAGCCGAAGGACCTGCGGACTGCCGATCCGGGCCTGACGCTCACTGTCGCGGAGGAAGACGGCGGCTTTGTTCTGGCTTTGACCGCGCAGCGGTTCGCGCCCTATGTCTGGCTGCGGCGTTCCGGCAATGGCCCGCTGCCGCATCTGTCCGACAACTTCTTTCACCTGGGTCCCGGCGAAACAAAAATCCTGACGCTTCCCAAGTCCGTTGGCTTGCAGACGGTTGAAGACATGCGTGGGTGCCTGCTCCTGCGCTCCCTCTAGCCGCTCAAAAAACCCTAAAAAGATGCCCTAAAGAACCCGGCGAAACACTCCATAATAACACTGTACGCAGTCACCGGAGCGCAGTCTTCGCCGGGGCTGATAGGAACCGGAGACGAAACGGTTACTTAGCTCGCCTCCACCGCCCCGAACGGAGCGGAGCGCCTCGCAGCCGCGCACATCAACCCAGTGGCAGGAAGCCACTCTTATTTACGCAGCCGTTTTCGGTTCAGACAGCCGGAAACATCAGGGAGGAAACCCATGTCTACACGAATTAACACCAACACGACGGCCTTCGATGCGTCCGTCAACCTCACGAAGAACTCGGCCGCCCAGGCCCAGGACATCCAGCGCCTGTCGTCGGGCCTGCGGATCAACTCCGCCGCCGATGACCCGTCCGGCTATGTCCTTTCCCAAAGCCTGCAAGCGCAGTCGGGTTCGATCACCCAGGCCACGAACAACACCAACGATGCCATCAACGTCGTCAAGACCGCCGAAGGCGCTTTGACCCAGGTTCAGGCCCTCCTGGTCAACATCCGCCAGACCATCGTTCAGGCCGCGAACGTCGGCTCCAACAACTCGACCGCGCTGGCCGCCGATGCCCAGGCCGTCTCTGACGCCGTCACGAGCATTGACCGGATCGCCGGTACGACCCAGTTCAACGGCAAGAACCTGCTCGACGGCTCGGCGAACTCCGGCGGCGCGGCGTTCACGGCCGGCACCGGCAGCGCAGCTTCCACCACCGCCGGCATTGGCCTCAGCGTTACCAGCCAGGCCGGCGCTTACAGCGCGTCCGGCGTCGCCAGCGGCAACGTCGGCTTCACCGCCGGTGTCAAAGATATTGAGACGGCGACGTTCACCGGCGGCGCAGCCACCAACACCTTCGGCGGCTCGTTCACGATTGAAGGCAAGATCGTCAACCTGACCGGCAACCAGAACACGACCGCCAACGTCGCAACGGCCATCCAGCAGCAGACCGGCTTGAACTACACGGTCGGCGGCGATGCGTCCGCCGGCGTCACGTTCACCAACACCAAAACCGGCACGGTCGCTTCCGCCGCCAGCTTCGCCAACCTGAAATCCTACGTTGTCGGCACCGGTGCCGCCGCCAGCACCGCCACGGCTTCGGCCCAGACCACAGCCGGCGCAAATGCGTCCGTCACCGTCAACGGCCAAACCAGCGACACGGTCAGCGCCGACGGCACGACCTACAGCTTCAGCACCGGCGCACTCAAGGGCCTGGCCCTGACGACCAACGCCACGGCGCCAAGCGCCAACATCGGCTCGTTCAGCGCGACCGCCGATAAGGCCGTTGCCGGCAACAGCCTGCAGTTCCAGATCGGTTCCAACCAAAACCAGACAGTCACTCTCGCAATCAGCAGCACCAAGTCCAACAACGTCGGCAGCTATACCGATGCCGTCAGCGGAAACTCCTTCAAGCTGTCTGACCTGGCTAAGGGCGGAGCACTGGACCTGACCGACGTCACTGGCAAGAACCAGCAGAGCGCCCTGGCGGTTGTGGACCAGGCCATCAAAGACATCTCGGCAGCGTCGGAAAAACTGGGTTCCACACAGACAAACGTCCTGCAGTCGAACATCAGCAGCCTGGCTGTGTCCCAGTCCAACAACGATGCTTCGCTGTCCACGGTCCGCGACACGGACCTTGCGGCAACAGTCGTTGACTACACCAAGAACCAGATTTTGGTGCAGGCCGGCACCAGCGCCCTGTCCTATGCGAACCAGGCCCCGCAGGCCATCCTGAAGCTTCTCCAGTAGTTCGCTTCTCTCGCAGCAAATTGGTAAGCTTCTTCAAACTTGGTAAGCTTCTTCAGAGGGCCGCTTCGGCGGCCCTCTTTTTTGGCATTGCTAAGAACCGGCACTGAAAGTGCCGGTGACTTCTGCACCCACATTTTCAGCCGCCTGTACGAACCGTGCGCGTCACCGGGTATACTAACCCCATGAATACTCATTTGTCCAAAGCACGGGCGGCGCAGGAGTCGGGTCTGGTCAGCCTGGAACCGCTGGCGGCGGCGATTTCGGCCTGCTGGACAATCGGGGCCTTCGGGCGGCAGCGGCTCTATATTCTGTCCGGCAAGTTCGGCCCGGAGCAGCGTTTTTGCAGCCGCTATGTGGTCTATCCCGAAAGCGGCCCGGAGCTGCCCCAGGCCAGCCGCTGGCGCTTCTGCCTCCTCCACGGCCAGCAGGACTACACCAAAGGCCGCCTAGACATTTTGCAGGACCGGATCGCGGAGCTTCCTAATCCGACCGGCATCATGGAACATTCTATCGTTCTCGGAACAATGGAAACCGCGCGTCTCGCCCAGCAGGAATGTATCAGCCACGCCGTCGCTTCTGGAAACGGCAAAGCGGAAGCGCTTGTCGAGGCTGTTGTTCCAGCCGAGGCTGAACCGGCAGGAGTTTAGGACCCCTCCCGGTTCGCTGATAGGCAGAGCGTCTCCTGTTAGGGGAGGGCTTGTTTGTAAATATAGCCCCTGTCTCTCGACAAGAGGTAGAGGCTTTGTGTATCGGCAAGCCCTCCCCTAACAGAGGACGCTCTGCCTATCAGCGAACCGGGAGGGGTTCTACCGCCGCGTCAGCACCATCCGCATTCCGAACTTTGGGCGCAGGGTGATAATCGGCTGAGTTGCGACGACCTGATCCGGCGCGAGGCGCATCCGCCACTGCCGGCCCAGCGTCGCCAGCAGCAGCATCGCTTCCATCCACGCAAACTGCTCCCCAATACAGACGCGCGGGCCGCCGCCGAACGGAAAATACGCAAACTTCGGACGCGCGGCCTCCGCATCCGGTGTCCAGCGGTCCGGGTCGAACCGCTCAGGGTCGGTGTAAAACCGCGAATCGTAGTGCATGACGGCCTGAGATACCAGCACGATGTCGCCGGGACGCAGCAGATAATCCCCACGCTCGCTTTCAATCACGTAGTCGGACAGAACGCGGCGTCCGATCACCCAGGCCGGTGAATACATCCGAAGAGACTCCGCCAGAACGCGGCGCGTGAACGGCAAGCGCGGCAAGTCGTCGAGTGTCGGTGTCCGGCCCGCAAGCGCCGCGTCCAGCTCGGCGTGAAATTGGGCTTCGGCATCCGGGTTCTGCGACAGCAGGAACCAGGTCCAGGCCATTGCGTTCGCCGTGGTTTCATGCCCGGCCAGAAAAATCGTCAGGGCTTCGTCCCGCACCTGCAAATCCGTCATGCGCCCGCCGTCGTCTTCGTCCTCCGACAGCAGCAGCATGGACAGCAGATCGCCCCGGTCCACGCCCGACGCCCGGTGCTGGTCAATTAAGCGGTAGATGGTGGCGTCCAAACGGGCGCGGGCCAGCGCAAACCGCCGGACACTGGGAAGCGGCAGGCGTTCCAAGAGGTCCGCCATCGGCAGCATCAGCGTATGGAACAGGGCGATCACTTCAGTCATCGCGTCTCCAATCTCCCCCGCTTCCCCTTCCACTTCCGCGTTGAAAAGCGTTTTGCCGACAATGGCAAGCGCCAGATGCAGCATTTCCTCCGCCATGTTCCGCGTCTCCCCGTCCTGCCACCGGGCGCTTGCCTGCGCGGCATAGCGGGTCATTTCTTCGGCATAGGCCGCGATGCGCTGACGATGAAACGCCGGCTGGATCAATCGCCGCTGGCGCAGATGGTACGGGTCTTCGCTGGTCAACAGCCCTTCGCCCAGCAGCTTTTTGACCCGTTCCAGGCCGCGCCCCTTCTTGAACTGCTTCTGGCGGGTGACAAAAATGTCTTTAATCAGATCGGGATGATTGACGAGAAACAAAGGCTGGCGCGTGATCGGCAGGCGCACCACGTCTCCCAGACCGGCGGCCCGGCGCAGGTAAGCAATGGGATCCCGCCGAAATGCGAAAAGAGCCTGGCCGGGAAAGCGCTGCGGCATCAAGGGAACACGCTGGGTCATAGACAAAGTATACCCGAAGCCAAACGATAAGCCCCGCCCTGACATGAGCGACCTTCTTGGCATCGCCCGAAAGACTGCTCACGTAGTAGCGCGTTTCCTGCGTTGTCTTTTCGCCGATCTGCCGCTCACTTTGGAGCATGAGCAGACTGGATAATCCCGTCCAGTCCTGCTGAACATCGGCCCAGCAACCTTCCAAAGTGGCAAGGTCTACTTGAACCGACCGCCGCGTTTCGATGCGCCCGTGGTCTTTGTCTACGCAAACATGCTGCTGGTGCGCCGCCACCCCCTGAATTTGCGGGCGGCGGCGTACTCGAAGAAGCGGCGCACATCGTCATGCAGGGTCTCCTGGTTGCCCTTCAGCGCCAGCACATAATCGCCGCCCTGCTGCACAATCTGGGCGGCAATCGCCTTCCGGCAGCTCATGGCATCGGCAGTCACGATGCAGCCATTGAGGTCCAGCAGGGACAGCAGCGCCGGAACGGCGGTGATCTTGGCCTCCACTTTGGCCTGGGCCAGCACCAGACGTGAAGAAGAAGCACACGCCGAAACCATGTGGATCGAATCATGTGGATCGCCCCGTGGCCCGAAGCCGTATCACCCCAATAAAACCTCGAAGCTGTGACGGAGCGTTTTGTCGTCCAGTGCAATGACTTGCTCTTTTGTCTGCTTTGTCTGCTCTTGCAAGGTTTGCACCGCATAGGACGGCGCAGATGGCGATGACAAGAATGTCCGTCAACGCATGAAGACGGGTACGCGCCACACGCGGATCAGGTCAATCCTCAACTCAATTTAGATGCGCTCGCCCTGGAAAAAGACATCGCACGCTTGCAAATCGCTGGGATTGTGTGCTAAAATAGAGATCGTGATTGGGAAAGCCCCGATAATTTCCGCCCACGTAGCTCAGTGGTAGAGCACTTCTTTGGTAAAGAAGAGGTCAAGGGTCCGATTCCCTTCGTGGGCTTAAATGAACGCCCTAGCGTTCCTGGTTCTAGCGTTCCTGGTTATTTTGACCCTCAGCAGCCCCCCCGCAATGCACGCGCATCGTGGGGGGCTGCTTCTTTAAACCTGTTCATCCGGCTCTAATTGGGGCGACTTGTGCTATAATTTCTATTAGGCTATGCCGCGTTTCCTTTCGATTTACCCATAACCCGTGATGCCAGAACAAAACAACGATCCGACTTTTTCCCGGCCGGAGACTGCCTTTGATGCCGCGCATGTCTTGGAGAGCATCAGTGATGCTTTCTTTGCCCTGGATAAGGACTGGCGCTTTACTTATATTAATGACCAGTCCGAGCGGGTCATGTCGCGCCGACGCGAAGAACTTCTCGGCAGAAAGTTTTGGGTTGAGTTCCCTGCCGCTGTCGGCGCTTCGTTCGCGCGGCACTACCGCCGCGCGATGAGCGAGGGCGCGGCCGTGACTTTTGAGGAGTTTTACCCGCCGCTTGATCTCTGGGTCGAGGTGCGCGTTTACCCCTCTCCGAGCGGCCTGTCGGTGTTCTACCAGGACATCAGCGCACGCAAAAAGGCGGAAGAAGCCCTGCGGCGCAGTCAGGAAGATTTGCAGCTTGCGGTCAATGCCGCCCGCCTCGGCACGTTCTACTGCGACTATCCTCTAGACAAGATTTTCTGGAACGAGACCTGCAAAGAACACTTCTTCCTGCCGCCCGACGCCGAAGTGGATTTCTCCCTGTTTTATTCTCTGCTTCATCCCGACGACCGCGAGCCGACCCGCCAGGCTATCGCGCAGGCAATGGAGCAGCGCTCCGAGTACGATGTCGAGTACCGCACCCTTGCCCCGGATGGACGCACCCGCTGGATCAACGCCGTCGGGCGCTTCTACTACGACTCCGAAGGGAAACCGACTCGCTTTGACGGCGTAACCACCGACATCTCGACGAAGAAGCAGGCCGAAGAGGAAGCTCGTAGGCGGGCGGCCTACGAGCGGTTCCTCGCAAGTCTGGCCCAAAGGACGCAGAGCTTCACGGATCCCGATGCCGTGATCGCCGATGCCGTCTGCTCGGTCGGCCGGTTTCTCGGGGTTTCGCGCTGCATCTTTGCCGACATTGACATCGAGGCCGACACCTGCACGGTGCGCCCCGACTACCGCGCCAATGCAAGCGTGGCGAGCATCGAAGGCGTGGTGCCGATCTCTGCGTTCGGCCCGTTTGTGGTCGCCGAGTACGCCGCCCGACGGGCGGTGGCGGTGGACGATGTGCGTCTTGACCCGATCAAAGCGCCACCCGAAAGCATCGCCGCGTATGAGGCTATCGGTATCCGCGCCCATGTCACGGTGCCGGTCGTACATACAGGCCGCGTCGTCTCCTGCATGTCCGTCCACAACAGCACGCCCCGGCACTGGGAGCCGGAAGAGATCGCCCTCCTGCGCTCGGTCATGGAGCGGACATGGCTGACCGTGGAAGTCCTGCGCCAGCAGCAGGCCCTCACCCGCGAAGCGGAGGAGCTGCGGGCCGCGCACCAGCGCACGGTGGGGATTTTGGAAAGCATTACCGATGCGTTCTTTGCTTTGGATGCCCAGTGGCGGTTCACCTATGTCAACGCCGAAGCGGAGCGAGTGCTTTTTCGCGCCCGTGAAGAGCTGCTGAACCAAAACATCTGGGAGGCGTTTCCCGAAGCCGTCGGTTCTACATTTGACAGGCAGTATCGCCGCGCCCTGGCAGAAGGCAGCCCAGTGTCGTTTGAAGAGTTCTTTCCGCCGCTTTCCACCTGGTTCGAGGTGCGGGCGTACCCGTCGCTGGACGGTCTGTCAGTCTACTTCCACGATATTGGCGAGCGCAAGGCGCTGGAAGCCGAGCGGACGCAGATTGCCGAGCGCGAGCACCGGATCGCCGAGCAGCTTCAAGCCGCGCTGACGCCGTCGGTGCCGGGGCGCATTCCCGGCATGGCCCTGGCGAAACATTATGAGGCGGCGCTTGCGGAAGCAGGGGTCGGCGGAGACTTCTACGATGTGTTTCCGATGGACAAAGGCTGCACGGCGCTTGTTGTCGGGGACCTTTCGGGCAAAGGGCTGGCGGCGGCAAGCCAGGTGGCGACCGTCCGAAACATGCTGCGCTATGCCCTGTACCGCGCCCGGACTCTGGCCGGGGCGATGGGGGGCCTAAACGCGCTGCTGGCCGAGCAGGGGCTTCTCACGGGCTTTGCCACACTGTTCGTCGGAGCCTACGACAGCGGGGCAGGCACGCTGACCTATGTGAACTGCGGGCAGGAGCCGGCATTGATACGGCGGGCGGTAGGAGGCGCAGCGGAGCATCTTGTGCCGACAGGCCCCGTGCTGGGTTCCTTTGACGGCGCGATTTTTGAGGAAAGGGCTGTGGTTCTTGGGCCTGGAGATGCGCTGGCCGTCTTCACGGACGGTCTGACGGAAGTGGGTAGGTCGCGCACGCAGATGCTGGGCATTGAGGGGATAGCGGATCTGCTTGCCGAAGCGGTTACTTCGGAGCAAACAGGAAGCGCCGAAGCGGCGGCTGAACATCTGGTCCGGCGGCTGATTGCTGGGATAGATGCGGCGGCGCAGGGCGGCGTGACACGCGATGATGTCTGCCTGCTCGTTGGCGTCGTGGAATAAGCCGCCGCGCCTTGCCGCCATGAACACCCAATCCGTCCCAAACCCGCTAGTTCTCGCTTCGCTGCGTACCCTGCACCTGCTGGCGCTGGCCTTGTGGCTTGGCGGCCTGGTGGCTATCGGCGCACTGGTCGCGCCGACCGCGTTTCATGTCACTCGGTCTGCTCCATCGCTTGCGGGCAATCTTTTCCAGCAGAATGCCCTGGCCGGGGCGGTTGTCGGCGGCAGCCTGCGCCTCTTTAACTTTGTCGCTTTCGGCTGCGCCGCCGCGCTGCTGGCGGCAAACCTTCTGCTGCTCCCCTCTGCGCCCCGCCGCTGGACCGGCGCGTGTCTTGGGACGACAGTGGTGCTGCTGGCGTCCGCGCTGTCTCTGGCTTACGGCCTGACCCCGGCAATGGACTTGGCCCAGGCGCAGGGCAGAATGGCGGATTTCGACCGGATGCACCATTTGTATGAGCAGTTATCCACGTTGTTTCAGATGCCGCTCCTGCTGTTGTTGACTGTGTTCACCGCGCTTCGGGATAGTGAGCGTCCCCCCCGCCCCCAATAATGGGGGAGCCGGAGTAGGGGCAGGCCCCCGTGCCTGCCCTCTGCCTGCCCTCATTCTCCTGTCTTTGACAGAAAAGGGCGCACACAGAACAAGAAGGGCGCACACGGGGGTGCGCCCCTACTCTCGCTCCCCCATTATTGGGGGCGGGGGAACCTGCTTCGCTCATGGCTTGCGTTTCGGCGGCTGACGGGTTATAATACAGCCATGTTCAGCGCCGCATCGCATCGCTCGCTTTTCGTGGCTGCCGAAGCGTTTTTGTCATTTGCCGGGGCGGGCATCGCCGGAACGCTTTGGTGGGCGGACCAGACGCGACAGGATTTGCCGTGCAGTTCGGGCGGCGGCTGCGCGATTGTGAATGCCAGCCGCTGGTCTCATGTGGATTTGATCTTTTTTCACCATGTCCCCGTGGCCTTGCTGGGACTGATCGGCTATGTGGCGCTGCTGTCTCTTGCCATGCTCCGGCTCGGCACGGACGATGCGCGTTTGGACCGTCGGCTCCACCTTGTCATCGGCCTGATCAGCGCGGGCGGCGTTCTTTACTCCTGGTTTCTGCAATGGATCGCCCATGCCGAAATCGGCGCGTTTTGTGTCTGGTGCCGGTCGTCGGCGTTTGTGATGACGCTTCTTTTCTGCACGGCGGCTTTGGAATGGCGGGCCGGACGCCGGCAGAAATTGGAAAGACGAGAAATACATGGTTAATGGAACACGTCCGGGCGAAACTGAAGAAGTGATCGGGACGCGCAAGAAAAGCGGCCCGGCAAAGAAAGTGATCCTGCTGGTCGTCTGGCTGGCCCTGCTGGGCGGCCTGATTTTCTGGATCAAGACAATGGGCGGCAGCGGCGGGCCGGGAGAAACCGCCGGGCCTGCGAAGCCCGTCCCCGCGCCGGTACTGAACACGGCCATGCTGGAAGCGAAGTGGCCGCAGATTGTGGCCCAGGCGGCCGCGCCGCCGCGCGGCAGCGCGGCAGCGCCGTACACGATTGCCGAGTTCGGCGACTTTCAATGCCCGCAGTGCGGCAAAGTGTACCCGCTGCTGGAAACGCTGCTCCAAAAGTATCCGGCGCAGGTGAACTTAATTTTCCTGCATCGCCCGTTCCCAGTTCTTCACCAGTGGGCGGTTCCTGCCGGGCAGGCGTCCGAAATCGCCGCCGCGTCCGGTAAGTTCTGGCCGATGTACGATATTCTTTACACGCATCAGGACAATCTGGAGACGGGCTATTACGGGGATTACGCCGCGCAGGCCGGGCTGGACAAGGCCAAGTTCAAGGCGGCGTTTGATGCCGGGCAGGGCCAGTCCCAGATCAAAGCCGCGTCCGCCTTCGCCGATTCGCTGGGCGTTCAGGAAACGCCGACGATCCTGCTGCGGGACAACGCGGCCAAGAAGGTGACGATTTACGTGGGGACAATTGGGACCAAGAACGCCGACGGCTCACCGCAGTACCCCGGCGTTCAAACTCTGCTGTCTCAGCCGCCGTGGGTGAAGTAGACCCTACGGCGCGTCCGTTTCTTCCGTGATGACCGTGAACTGAACCAGCGTATTGGAGCCGAATGCAGTCGTCATGGCAACATCCACTGCATCGCGGCCCCGCGCAAGAACAATGCGCCCAATGCGCGGCGTGTTGTGGCGCGGGTCGTACATGCGCCATTGACCCCCCAAATACACTTCCATCCAGGCGTTGAAGTCCATTGGGTCCGGGCTGATTGGAACCCCAATGTCGCCCATATAGCCGTTGCAGTAGCGGGTCGGAATGTTCATGCACCGGCAGAGCGTCACCGCAAGATGCGTGAAGTCCCGGCAGACCCCGCGCCGCTCATGGAACACGTCCAGCGCCGTTTTGGTGGGCCGGGCATACTTGTAGCCGAACTCCACATTTGAAAAGACCCAGTCGCAGATGGCCTGCACCCGCTCAGCATTGGGCGGCGTTTTCCCGAACAGGTCCCAGGCGACCGGCAGCATTTCCATCACTTCGCAGTAGCGGCTTCCGAGAAGAAATTGCAGGCATTCGTCCGGCAGCTCTTCAATGGGGTGCTGCGGCGCATCCGCCGCCATGACATCCGGCTTGCCGCTGTCGGAAATAACCGTGTCGTTAAAGAGACGCAGGCGGCCCTTTGGGGCGACGAGCCGGTGGCAGCGGTTGCCGAAATTGTCTCGAAACTCGGTCATCGGCACGAATGGTTCCGTGTGCGGGTCATCCGGCTTCAGCAGTCGGGACGCTTCCTCGGAACTCGTGTTCAGCAGCAGCAGCAGGGGCGTGGGCGCGGCGAAGTCAAAGACAAGGTCATAGCCGATACGGATAAACATGCAGTCGTTCCTGGAAATAACATGAGAGGGAATCGGCAGCGCTGCCCGCAAAATCGCGTACCGTCAGTGTACCCCAACAGGCCACAGATAAACGCGCTGAGAAGTTGTGCAGAACAGGGCAATGGCATCCGTTAGATGCAATTGCTCTGCTGAGGCTGTCGGGACGTTGACAGAACGCGCCGCGTATGTTACCATAAGCAGTCATGGTGAACCAATCCGGCAGCGAGCAAGAAACGGCGTCGAAGCGGTCCGGCGTTCGGACGGCCTCAGAAACGGCCTCAGAAGATCCCGCTCGAATTCTGCCGGCTCTGGTGTTCGCCCTGTTCCTTGTCGGCACGGTTTACTACTTCACCTGGCGCGTCGCCGTCGTGAATTGGGCGCTTTGGTGGATCGGAATCCCGCTGCTGCTGGCCGAGATTTTCAGCCTGTTCAACACGCTCGGCTTGCAGTATACCGCCTGGCCGCGCCCGGTTCCGCGGCTCCATGCAAGCGATGACCCCTCGCTCTTCCCGATTTATGTGATGATCCCGACCGTCAACGAAGGCGTCGGCGTTCTGGAGCCGACACTTCGGGGCGCACTGTCCGCGCAGGCGCGTTACCGGGAAATCTATCCGCAGGCAGAGATTACGATTGTCGTCTGCAACGACGGACGGGTCGCCGGGGTGAAAAACTGGCCGGAAGTCGAGGCGCTGGCGTCCCGAATGGGCGTGCGGTGCATCACCCGCACCGTTCCCGGCGGGGCGAAGGCCGGCAACATTGAACACGCCCGGCAGGTGGTGGGCGCAACCGGAAATGCGCTGATCGCCCTGTTTGATGCCGACATGGTGGCCGAGCCGGAGTTCCTTCTCAAAACAATCCCGCCGTTTGCCGACCCAACCGTGGGCTGGGTTCAGACCGGGCAGTATTACCGCAATCAGGGCAGCGCCGTGGCACGCTGGGCGCACGACCAGCAGCTCCTTTTCTACCGCCTCGTCTGCGTGGGCAAGGCGGCGGTGAACGGCGCGTTTATCTGCGGGACCAATGTCGTCATTCGCGCGGCGGCGCTGGACACCATCGGCGGCCTGCCGCAAAACACCGTGACCGAAGATTTGGCGGCCTCGATCCTGCTGCACCCGAACTGGCGCAGCCTGTATCTCCCCGATGTTCTGGCACTGGGACTGGGGCCGGAAGATTTAGGCGCGTACTTTTCTCAGCAGCGGCGCTGGGCGGCCGGGACATTTGCGGTGCTGTTCCGGCACTGGCGCTCAATGCTGCTGCCCTGGCACCTGGGGCTGACACTGCCGCAGCGCCTCCAGTACCTGTACTGCTGCGGCCACTTCTTTTCCGGCTTTCGGGATTTGGTCTGCCTGGCCGCGCCCCTAGCCTATCTCCTGCTGGGGGTGACGGCATTCCGGGTGTTCAGCGTTTCGTCTTTTCTGCTTCATTTTCTTCCGTACTGGACACTCTCGCTGTTCGTGTTCTGGTATGCGACGCGCGGCAAGGCCGGTTTTCGGGCCATCCTGCACGGCAGCATTCTCGGCTTCGGCTGCTTTCCCACCTTTGTTTCGGCGTTTCTGAGCGCCCTGTTCAGCAAGCGGCTTCGGTTTGTGATTACGGCAAAGCGCCGCCAAGGCGGCGGCTGGCAGCGGCTGGCCCCGCAGGCGCTGATGGCGGCGCTGTGCGTCGCCGGGATGGTGCGGTTTGCCTGCACTGGGAACCGAAGCTGGCTTGGGCTGGTCAGCGAGCTGTGGATGCTGTATGTGGTTCTGCTGCTGGCGGGAATGCTGTGGCTGGGGGCCGCCGAGAACCCGGAAACGGAGCAGAAGCTTGTCCGGGCCAATCTTCGCTTTCGCCCGGCCTTTGCCGGCGCGGGCCTGCTCGCAGTCGGCGTCGGCCTGTTCGTCTCGCAGCAGGGGCTTGGCCGGACGCAGAGTATCTCGCGGCCTCTCGCGCCCGGTGCCTCCGCCGCTCCGCATCAGCTCGCCTGGGCGGGCGGCAGCGTGCAGAACATGACCTACGCCGTCAACGCTCGCGGGCAGGCCATCGGAATCGCAGGCGACGCAGGGAAGCCGCGTGATCTGTTGTGGCCGTTCCATTGCCTGCCGCTTGTCCCAATGCAAACGGCTTCTGAAAACAAAGACTAAAAGAACAAAGATTAAGCCCATGTCACTGACACAAAAGCCTTCGCAGGCGCGTCCTGCCTCGCCCGGCGAACCGACAAACAGCCTGCGCTGGAGCGGGATTACGATTCGGGCCTGGGTGATCGGCCTGCTGCTCATCCCGATTTTAGACTTCTGGCTTCAGTATACGGAGATTGTCGCGCAGGGTCCCGACCTTGCCGCCATGTCGCTGCCGATGGCCGTGCTGTTTGCGCTGATGGTGCTGGTCGGGCTGAACCTGCTGGTCAAGCGGATTAACCCCAGCTGGGCATTAAGCCAGGCCGAGCTGCTGTTTATTTACACCATGAACACGGTCGCGATTTATATCGGCGGCATCGGCATGATGCAGTTTCTGACCCCGGCGCTTGTCGGCTGGAAATACTATCAGACGCCGCAAAACAAGTGGGACAGCTGGGCGCATTTTGTTCCCCGCTGGGCCGTGCCGGACCCATCGGTCGTGCCGGGCTACTACGCCGGTCGCACTACATTTTTCGCCCCCGAAACCCTGCTCGGCTGGGCGCAGCCGATTGCGATCTGGACCGGATTTATCTTCACGCTGCTGTTCTGCTTTTACTGCATTGCGTCGCTTTTGCGAAAGCAGTGGGTGGACCGGGAACGGCTGATTTTTCCGATTGTGATTATCCCGCTGGAGATCACGCGGGACGGCGGCAGCACCCCTCTTTGGACCAATCGCCTGCTCTGGCTCGGCGTCGGCATTCCCGTGGTTTTAGAGAGCATGGCGGCGATCCATTTCACGCTCATCCCGACGTTCCCCTACATTCCGATCAAGCCCGAATACAGCCTCCAATTAGAGACAAGTATCACAGCGCCGCCCTGGAACGCCATCGGCTACACGCCTCTGGCGTTCTACCCGCTGGTGATCGGACTGACTTACCTGCTGTCGCTGGACGTGTCGTTCTCCTGCTGGTTCTTTTACCTCTTGACCAAGCTGCAAAACGTCGGCGCGACGGCGTTCGGGTTCCGCGACCCCGGCGCGGGGCCGAGTCTGGCGCACATGCCCTATATCGCCGAGCAGGGCGTCGGCGCGTTTCTCGGACTGGCTTTGTTCTCGCTGCATTTGGCCCGCCCGCAGCTTGCCGAAGCCTGGCGCAAGGCATTTTTGAACGACGCTTCAGTGGACGATTCGGCGGAGCCGATGTCGTACCGGGCCGCGTATGTCGGCCTCTTTGCGTCGTTTGCCCTGCTGGTCGGCTTCACCGTGGCGCTGGGGCTGTCGCTTGTCGTCGCGCTGATCTTCTGGACCCTGCTGCTGCTGCTGGCGCTGACCTTTACGCGCATTCGGGCGGAAGCGGGGCTGCCGTGGGGCTTTGCGCCCTGGGGCCTCGCGCACGGCACGATGGTCAACTTCGGCGGCACGGAGGCGTTCACGCCGCGCGAGCTGACGGCGTTCTCGTTCACCCGCTGGTTTGATTCCGACTGGCGCTGCCTGGCCCAGCCCGCCGAAATGGAAGCGATGAAGATTAGCGACTCGGCCACTCCGCGTCCGATGAACCCGCGCCATTTGACCATCGCCATCTTCACCGCGATTTTAGTCGCTACGCTCGCCGCCTGGGTTTCGTGCCTCGGCCTGTATTACCACTTCGGCGCGGGCAATGCGAAGCTGGACGTGTGGCGCACCGGGCAGGGCCATTACGGCTTTGATGAGCTGCAAGGCTGGCTGAACGCTTCCCATCCGTTAGACAGCGGGCGCATCAGCGCATCCGCCGTCGGCCTTTTTGTCGTGATTCTGCTCGGCTTCCTGCGTACTCGCTTTACCTGGTGGCCGCTGCACCCTATCGGTTACGCGGTCGGCAGCACGGACACGATGACCTGGATTTGGTTCCCGGTTCTGCTCGGATGGCTTTTCAAATCGCTGATCCTGCGCTACGGCGGCGTCAAGATGTACCGTCAAGCGCTGCCGTTCTTTATCGGGCTGGTGCTGGGCGACTACGGCATTTCCGGCCTCTGGGCGCTCTATTTCCTCGCCTCCGGCCACTCCGGCTACCGCACGTTCCCGATTTGAGACCTCCCTCCTTGTTCACTTTGTTCACAGGGTCCTTCCTAAAGGGAGGATTAAAAGGGGGACAGAATAAAGAGGGCGCGGCAAGCAGCGCCCCTACGTCTATTGTGCGTATCCTCCCTTTAGGAAGGACCCTATGAACAAAGTGAACAAGGAGGGAGGTCAGCCAGAATCGCCGGCTGTGATCGGTCGGCGGGATTATTGCGCCTGCTTCGGAACTTTTAACCTGGTTTCGCCGCTTGAAGAGCAGAGAGACCTTCAAGAACCGTCAAGGAGATACTTATGAACAACGCCGTCAAGAACTTTGCCGCCGTCGCGGCCCTCGCTTTCAGCGCAGGCGCAGCCTTCGCGCAGACACCGCCGCCTCCGCCCGTCCCGGCCCATCAGGGCATTTTGAGCCGGCTGTTCCATCCCAAGCCGAAGCCGGGCATTTACCAGAGCAACGGCTCTGCGATGCACCCGATGAACGGTCAGCCCGGCATGATGGGCAGCCATTCGACACTAGGCAGCCATAGCATGATGAGCGGCCGGTTTATCGGCAACAAAAAGACCCATGTTTTCCATTTGCCCGGTGATGCCAGCGCCCTGCCCGCGCCTCAGAACCGTGTTTACTTCCGCAGTGCGGGAGACGCCCAGGCCGCAGGCTACCACGCCGCCGGCGGCGGGCGCAGCATGACCAACCATCAGTCGATGGGACACGGCGCACAGGTGTACCACTAGAATACAAGAACCTCACCCCAAGAAGACCTCACCCCGTCTCGTTCCTCGCCGACCCTCTCCTTGTTAAGGAGAGGGTAGGAAAAAGTAAAGACGGAGAGGCAAGCCCCGTAGGCTCTTGCTTGATTATCTTCACCCTCTCCTTAACAAGGAGAGGGTCGGCGAGGAACGAGACGGGGTGAGGTTTGATTGGGGTGAGGTCTCTTTTTGGCGCTTGTTTAGCTCAGGCTGCGCCGGAACAACTGATCTATCACCGTGCCGTAATCGAACTCCGCCTGGAACAGCGCCCGGTCGCCCCAGCCGTAGGCGACTTGGAGGGCGTCGCCGGTGCGGTACAGCGAAATCGGGAACGCGACGCGCTTGGTGTCAAACAGCTCGCCCCGGCCTTGATAGACCGCCGGAACGTCATCGGGCGTAATCGCCCGGACACACGCTTTGATGCTCGGCACGCCATGGTCGTCTAAAGTCAGCCAGACGATCCAGCCCTCGTACTGCTCTTCAATCCCCGGATGCGCCGGGTCCAGCGTTTCCGGGAATTCCGGGTTGTTCTTTTCTAAGACAACATGAATCAGGCCGATAAAGCCGCCGAGTTCCGGGCAAGGCACAAAGTTGCTTCCCAAGCCGACCCGGTGAACCCGCTCCCAGATTTGCGGGCCGAGAGCGCGGTGCAGGCCGTCAATCGCTCCGCCCAGACGGAACCCGCTGAGGCCGTCTTTGGACTGGCTCTCAAAATACGCAATCTGCTTGGTCTGGCTCATGGAGCGTGCGCCGATCAGTGTCCCGGAGCCGTCGAGGCTCGGCAATCTCACGGAGTTTTTGTAGGACTCGACATGCGGGCTGCCCGATTCGGACCCGGCAATGCCCTTGACCCAAACCCCTTCGCCAAGCTCCGTCAAGAGCCGGTCGTCCAAGAGCCGGTCGGCGGCGATGTCGCCGAACTCAATGCCGCCGAACAAATGCTGTAATTCCAGCTGGGCCGGACGCTCCTGCGGGTCCAAGTAGCCGCCGTAGACGCCGACATCATGGATAAACTTTCCATTCGGCAGCATGACCTTGCCCCGGTAGCCCTGCCCGGTCACGAAAAAGCCTGATCCGCCTTCCGGCAGAGTCGCGGGAGAAAGCCGAACATCTTCCATGATGACCCCTTCGGGGTTCGCGTCGTACCAAAGCCGTCCGGCACGGGCCGGGCAGACCGGAACCGGAGTACGCGGGCCGCGAATGCGGGTAAACGGAAACTGCTGGGCCATCTCGTAGACGTTATGAATGCCGTGCATCTCGGCTTCGGCAAAATAAAACAGCAGATTGGTCGAAAACAGCTCGCGCGTCACCGGGTCTTTCAGGCGGGACAGCCGCACGGTGACACCGTAAGTCGTTTGCTCCGTGCAGGGATCAAGCCAGGACTGGATCGGGCCGTTAAAGGCCGCTTCCCAGGCGCGGCCTTCTTTGCGGGCTTCGACGCCGAACTCGCGGACCGTATGCGGGATGATCGCCATTGCATCATAAGCATCGGCATCGGCCGTGTGATAAGAATTTGAATAAGAGTCGGAAACGACAGTGTTCATCGGAGACATACCTCAGCTCGCAAAAGCATTAAACTAACAACTTTAAGAGAAAAAAGTTTCGCACAAGTTTCGTCTTTATTTTTATGCCGTTTTCTTCTCGCCGCTATTATTGTGACTATCTTCGGCAGGTAAGAGTTCCCAGCTTAGGCAAATCAGCATTTTTTGTAAACAAATGTTTAGAAGATCATTTTAGGAGAGTATTTATGGCACTTCCGCTTGTTGGCGCACAGCTGATGGTTTTGGGCGGCCACCCGACCATCAAGTACGACATGGAAACGCAGATGGATTTGGTTCTGGACAGCCTCGCCGCTTCCGGTTACGCGGGCGTGGAAGGCGGGCCGCGTGATGCCGCCGCCTACAAGCACGCTTTAGACGCTCGCGGGCTGCGCTACGGCGGCTCGCATGTCAGCCTCGGCGTGCTTGCTGATACCAATAATATCAGCGGACTAATTGACTATCTTCAAACACTTGGCAGCCGCGACATCTGCAATTCCGGCCTGCGCCACTGGCACGAGCGCAGCGCCCCCGACTACTATGATGCCGCCGCCGTGCTGAACGCCGCCGGCCGGCGTTTCCGCGATGCCGGAATGACGCTGCACTATCATCATCACGAGTTTGAGTTTGAGACGGTAGAAGGGAAAAAGACAGGGCTGGAAATTCTGCTTGGCGAGACCGATCCCGCGCTGGTAGACCTGTGCGTGGACATCGCCTGGGTGCAGAAAGGCGGCCACGACCCAGGCGAGTTTTTAGTGCAGAATCAGGACCGGATCAGCTACCTGCACTTCAAAGACTACAGCGCGGACGGCGACTGGACGGAATTAGGACACGGCGTGGTCAATATCAAAGGCGTCATGGAAGCGCTGCCAGGCCTGCCCCGCATCCGCTGGGTCATGGTGGAGCAGGACAAAACCATGCTGGACCCGCTGGAAAGCCTCGCCGTTAGCCGCCGCTATCTGCGCGACACGTTTGGGTATTGAAGGGACCTCACCCCGCCTCGTCCCTATGCCTTCGGCATTACTTCGTATCTGGCGACCCTCTCCTTGTTAAGGAGAGGGTAGGAATTATGAGGGCAAAGCCCTGGACAATCGCCTGGCTGTATCCTCTTGACTTTTTTCTCTTACCCTCTCCTTAACAAGGAGAGGGTCGCCAGATACGAAGTAATGCCGAAGGCATAGGGACGAGGCGGGGTGAGGTCTATTACTTCCCAAGCGCACTCAGCGACCCGAAATCTTCGTCCGTCAGCGTCAGTGACGACGCCGCGACGTTTTCTTCCAGATGGGCCACCGAAGACGTGCCGGGGATCGGCAGCATGACCGGGGAGCGTTTCAAAAGCCAGGCCAGCGCAAGCTGCGCGACAGTCGCGCCGTGCTTCTTCGCGGCCTGGTCCAGAACGCCGCCGGGCTTGACCAAGTCGCCGCCCGCCACCGGGAACCACGGGATAAAGCCGATTGACTTTTCCGTGCAGTAGTCCAGCAGCTTTTCCGATTTGCGCTCGCTTAAATTATATAAATTCTGCACCGAAACAATGTTCACGATTGTCTGCGCGTGTTCCAACTCTTCGACGCTGACTTCCGACAGGCCAATATGCCGGATTTTGCCCTGCGTTTGCAGGTCTTTGAGTGCGCCGAGCGACTCTTCCGCCGGCACTTTCGGATCAATCCGATGCAATTGATAGAGTTCAATCGTGTCGGTCTTTAATCGCCGCAGGCTCATTTCGACGCACTGGCGCAGGTACTCAGGCCGTCCAACGGGAAGCCACTGGTCGGGCCCCTGCCGGGTCAAGCCGCCTTTGGTGGCGATTACCAGCCCGTCGGCATACGGGTACAGCGCGTCGGCGGTTAAGTCTTCGGAGACTTCCGGGCCATACGAATCTGCTGTGTCAATGAAGTTCACGCCAAGTTCTAAAGCCCGCTTCAAAACACGCTTGCACTCTGCCGGGTCTTTTGGATCGCCCCAGATTCCCTTGCCGGTAATCCGCATCGCGCCGAACCCCATGCGGTGAACGGTCATATCGCCGCCGAGTGTGAATGTGCCGGACGCTGCCGCGTCGGGTGTGAGTTCTGCCATGATCTGTTACTCCTTCGGTAGTGGAGTGTTATTCCCGCACACAAGCGCCAACAAACCGTGCGTCAGGGCAGTTTCCACAAGTGTACTCAGAAAAAGGTATACTAAGAAAAACGACGGCACTGATCACCGCACAGATCGGAAAGATGGGTTTTCAATGGCTTCCCAAGTGACGCCTCCACACTCAACGCCTCCGGCAGCGAGAGCCGCAAGCACTCCCAAGAACAAAGCGGCAAAGAACAAAGGACCGAAGGGTGACGCCGTCCGTTACCCAAAGGATCGCCGGCAGGCGATCTGGGTGCGCCCTTCCCTGCTTCTTCTCATTGGCGGCCTGCTTCTGCTCATTGTCGCCGCCGCCTGGGGGCAGTATCTGCTGTTTGGGCTGCCCTCTATTCATGTCTACACTCTGGCTGAACTGCATAATTCCACTGTCAAGCCGGGCTTCCCGGCATGGCTGCGGCTGGCCCACTACGCTAACTTCCTGCTGATGCTGCTAATTATCCGCAGCGGCCTGTCTATCTTGTGGGACCATCCCCGCCTGTATTCCAATGTCCACTGCACTCCCGGAACGGAATGGATACGCTTCACGCCGACCCAAGTTCCGACCGACCGGCTTTACATTGCAAACGACGACCAGCGGTATTTGCCGCCCTGGCTGGGACTGCCCGGCTTCCGGCATACCGTCGGCATGGCCCGGCACTGGCATTTCCTCTCGGATGCGCTCTGGATCGTAACAGGCGTGATTTATATTGTGCTGCTGTTTGTCAGCGGGCACTGGGCGCGGGTGGTACCTTCGTCGTGGCACATCTTCCCGGAAGCCTGGGCGACTTTCGTGCATTATGCCACGTTCCATCTGCCGCCGGAGCCGGACGGTTTTTACCGCTACAATGCCCTGCAGCAGATCGCTTACTTCGCCGTGCCATTTATTCTGGCCCCGCTGTCGCTTCTGACCGGCATCGCCATGTCGCCCGCCTTTGACAACCGCTTTAAGTGGTATCCGAAGCTGTTCGGCGGACGGCAGGGAGCGCGTTCGCTGCATTTCCTGCTGCTGGCGGCCTACATTGCGTTCATTGTCGTTCATGTCTCGCTTGTCTTTGCCACCGGCCACAACCGGAACATGAACCATATCGTGCGCGGAACCGATGATGCCGGTCCGCTCGGCCTTATTCTGGGATTGATTGGGATCGCCGCCGTTGTCGCCGCCTGCTTCGCGGCCCACTGGCTTTCCTGGAACCGTCCGCGCCTGGTTCAGATGGCTGCAAGGCACACGGTCGGGGCGCTCACGGTCCGGGAACTCAATCCGCTGAAGCCGCGAGTGGAGTACGCCCGCAGTGACCGCTCTGCCTTCTTCTGGCCTAACGGAGATTTGCCGACTTCGGACGAGTGGCTGGCGCTGGCGAAAGATGACTTTGTAAACTTCCGGCTGCGCGTATCCGGCCTGGTAGACAACCCTGTCGAGCTGTCGCTGGACGACCTGAAAGCCATGAGCAAGCAGCAGCAGACGACGATGCACCACTGCATTCAGGGCTGGTCAGGGATCGCCGAATGGGGAGGAGTGCCGATGACGGCCCTGATGGGGCTGGTCGGGGTTCAGCCCGGCGCAAAAGTCGGCGTGTTTTATTCGTTCGGCGACAGCCATTCTGGCAAACAATACTACGACACGCACACGCTGGAGAATTTGCGTCATCCGCAAAGCCTGCTCGCTTACGAGATGAACGACGCGCCGCTGGAAACCGTCTACGGCGCACCGCTGCGCCTGCGTGTGGAAAATCAGCTTGGCTACAAGATGGTCAAATGGATTTGCGCCATTGAGTTTGTCGCCAGCGAAAAAGAAGTCGGCGAAGGCTATGGCGGCATCAAGGAAGATGAAGAATACTTTGATCTGATCGCAGACATCTGACGAAAAGCAACTTTGGCTGACGCTGCCGCAAACGGCAGAAGGGAAAAAGATTGGGTAATGGTCTAATTTCGGTTGTTGTTTCGCACGCGATTGTAGTCATAAATAAACAGGACCAGACAAATCTTGACAAATCTTGTGCATCTTCGCGCTCTTGCTGAAACTCATTGTCTGGCGCACAAG
>JAABUZ0100001354.1_pt1 | contig 47377 bp, 28 predicted proteins | sample 5562091 | NCBI WGS metagenome assembly JAABUZ01 (sample SAMN12813069, study PRJNA571459) | rock metagenome | isolation source: Antarctica rocks | place: Antarctica: Victoria Land, Linnaeus Terrace sud | collected 2015-12-21
TCAAGTCGACGGATTTTTTTTCCATGCGCTGCACGACCTCAATGAGCTGACCGCGACGTCGTTGGGTTTCTTCCTCCGGTGTGCGCGCCATCTCATCTATGTCCTCAATGATCCCAAGGACATTTTTTCGTCCAGAATCAATCTGAACACCGTACGCCCAATCAATCGCTAGATGGCGAATTGAACGCCGATTCGGCTCGCCAATATCGAGCAACCAGTAGTAAATATCGTTATTGTCCTCTGCGTAAAGCGCAATTTTATTGACAGCATAGAAGATGGGTATAGCCTCAGTATGAATGAGCCAACAGGTCCGGAGGAAACTGGCATTGGTCGTGGTTTCTCGATCGCTGTCACTACCGTAGACCAGGCCCTTGCGGCGTAAGTCTGCGATCCAAGAGCTCGGCGGACCGTTCTTATAATCATGTTTCGGTTCTCTTGATAGTCCAAGAATCTCTCCACCAGCCTGCGTGAAAACATATTCGTATATTAAGACCCGTATCTCTGGGCACATGTGGAGAAAGGAAGCCTGCCAAATCTTCAGCGCTGTAAGTTGAGGATAGCTGGTTAAAGGAGAGTCACATTAATCATGGCATGGACCTTTTGTCTTCACGGGCAACAGTATCAAATCCACGCGATGTGATTTATGCCGAAAGCTCGTTGTTGCTGGCGCCCTCGGATCGCGATGGCGATGGTGATGGCGAAATCAATAATGCACGCATGAAAGTCGACAACAAGTATTCTAATTGAGCAATCGTTCCAGTCGGTTCAGGGTCCAGCTATAAGGCTTAGCGCTTTCGAGAGTGTTAAAGTAGGACCATCGATCGATCGATTGAACCAAATTTTCCGACGCATGATAGGACAGGACCCTTCACTTTTTGCAGCCGACTACGGCCCCAAACCAGATCTCTGACTTTAGGCTTTCGCCAGAAGCGATCCCCAACCCGGACCATCTACTTGAGATCTCTCGTCCTTTTCCTGCAACTGCCAGAGTTGACCGCGACGATGATGACTCAAAATCGCCTTCTCTCGCCCGGGTCAAGGCCTGCAGTCCGCCGCGTCTCCTCTGCAACGGCAAGGTTCGAAGACTTGCAGCTGGGACCATCAGTCATAGTACCCATGGTCCACCAGAGCACATGGAGAAGCCCAGCAATGCTCATGAAATAGCAGCGGCCATGGAAATGGCCAAGCACCGCATGGCAGAGCTCGGCTCGAGCGATAGCGGTCTAAGCTCACCGGAAACCCCCCCAGAAACCACCGTTACAGACGCGTACGCGTATGCTTTCGATATCGATGGGGTTCTGATCAGAGGTGGGAAGCCAATTCCTGAAGCAGTGAAGCCTATGGAGGTCTTGAATGGCCTGAACGAATTCGGCATTAAAGTGTGAGCCGGGAAGACATTGCTTTTATGTTTCCATTTCGCTAAAACCTAATAGACCCTACATCTTCCTCACCAACGGCGGCGGTAAGACAGAGCAAGAGAGGTGTCTCGACTTGAGCCGGCAGCTCGAATTGGAAGTCTCACCAGGCCAATTCATCTGTGGCCACACGCCAATGAAAGAAATGGCAGAGAAATACAATACGGTGCTAGTGGTGGGAGGGGAGGGCGACAAATGCCGGCATGTTGCAGAGGGTTATGGCTTCAAGGATGTGGTCACACCGGGCGATATCATCAAAGACAACAAGCACACCACGCCCTTTCGAAAACTTACCCAGGAAGAGCAAGACCACTCACGAGCTCGCAACTTTGGGGAGCAAGAGATCGAAGCCATATTCGTCTTTGCAGACAGCAGAGAATGGGCAGGCGATCAACAGATCATCCTGGATCTTCTCATGTTGAAGAACGGTCGGTTAGGAACGAGATCTGAGACCTTTGACGAGGGACCACCGATCTACTTCTCGCACAATGACATCGTCTGGTCTACCTCCCACGACTTGACTCGTCTTGGCATGGGTGCTCTTCGTGCATCCGTGGAAGCTATGTACAAAGCCCTCACGGGCAAGGATCTAATATCCACGGCCTTTGGCAAACCTCAGATCGGGATCTTCCAATTCGCTACCCGGCTGCTGCAGCAGTGGAGGAAAGACACCTACGGTATCAACAAACCGCCAGAGACGGTCTACTTTGTGGGCGACACTCCGGAATCAGATATCAGGGGCACGAATGAATACAATGAATCGCCGTTGTCGGAAAATACCTGGTATTCGATACTTGTCCGGACCGGGGTGTTCCAAGAGGGCACGAAACCACGCTTCGCGCCGAAAGCTACCGTTGACAATGTGCTGGAGGCTGTCAAATATAGTGTCAAGCGGGAAGCGCTCAAGGCGGAGAAGGCGGAGGCACTGAGAGTGGCCTACAACGACCCTGACGCTGTCATTGAGGAATGAGCATTGCTTGGAATGTCGCGAGGGCGTTTATGATACCCAACACATCCTGTTTCTTTCGCACGTATCGTCCAGGTCTTCTTCGATCCGCCGTCGTCCGCCAAATGTGATGGGAACCTTGACCGGCAAATCTCCATCGTCGACGATTTGGTCTCGCTATGCACTCGCCAAGAACGGCGTCCTCGGAAACCTCGTCAATCGTGGGAGGATGATACTGCGACAAGCTCCTCGCATGACAGCACCGATCGATCCGATTTTTCGAGAACGTATATCTCAAGCTAAAAATTGTCGTTTCTCCTTCGAGAGTCGCCAGCGATGATATAGGCTTGCGCCGATCCTGCTGGTGGCAGGAGAAGACGAGGTGATCTCATCATCGCCGGTCATCGTGGCGGAACGGTAACACCTGATCGATACGTCAACCTGGCGGATTTGGCGGAATGGGAGTCCTATTCGAGCGTGAAAAGAGATTCTGGTGCTTTCCTGTCGAGGAGATTGCGTGTGTAATATAACAGCCTTAGACGATGTCACCCTTGGCGTAACAGAGCTGGAGCCATTCGCGCCTTGGTATCGTCCATCAATCATCACAACACAGACGAGTTCACAGCGTTGCTAAAGAATTGTGGGCTATTTCAATAATTGGTTTGCACAAGAAAATAAGGAATTTGACAAGGAGGTTGTTGAGGATTATCCTTTCGTTGATTTTGATCATAAACAGTAAAGAGCGTGACAATATTTATCTTCATATATACACCTACCACCTCACTGACCCTTCTGAAACCACCTAATCGATCTCAATAATCCCCGGTCCATAAACAGTCGCACTAGCAACCTCACTCGAATTGGTAAACTGCTTTCTACACCCCTCCACAACCACCGCGATCGTCAAACCCTTCGCAAATTGCGAAGGGCTCTGGAACGGGAGCGAAGCGCTGAAATACGACATGTCGTCCCTAGAGCTCACGTCCGAGATGGGCACCGTGACAGGGAGATTCTGGCCCGAGAGATAGACAACGGAGTTTGCTGACGCAGAGACAGTGCCAGGCACGCTATAGGAGACGGTCTCGTTCTTGGCGGCCAGGTCTTTGCTGACGACGGTCAGAGGCTTGAATGTCGGGACGGCTTTGCTGACGGTGGCGAGTTCTGCGGGACAGGAACCGGGGACGATGACGGTTTGGAGGAAGGTGTACTGCGTTGGCATTTGCGTCAGCGATGGATTCTCAATCGTTGAGGGAATTGGCTAAGGAGATCTGATGAGAGAATACATACAGCGAATGCTGGACCCTCAGTCGTCAGGAACGGCGCAGCGGAGGGGATCTTCTTCTGCACCGAACGGAACCAGCCCACTTGCTCGGCCTCTTGGGCGAGGACCGATCCGAACAGATTGACCAGAGGCGTCTCATCGCCTGCATCCATTGCAAAAACGGTTTGTGCCATGGGTAGAACTCCGAGGACGACGTCGGTGAATGTTTGCGCCAAGGTAATGGCGCTTAGGAAGTCACTGACTGGGGCTTTGTATTGGCAGGGAGTGAACGGGGTCTGGTTTGCGCTCATGAGAATGCCATTGACGCCGAGGGCGTGCAGTTCCTCTTGCTAAAGTGTTGTTAAAACGGTATTGACGTATTGGGTGAATTAAAGAGGGCATGAGATTCTTACCTTCATGATGGCTTTGATCGTTTCGGTAACATATGTCGTATTGTACTTGGATACATCATAGCCGGGCACATTCGTTGTGATGTTGTGCAACAGCTCGGTGAAATATGCAACTTCGAAGAGCTCGTTCAACGCGAGGAGCTGCAGAGTCACGGTTCCCGTTGGGGTGAGCTTGGTAGGGAGCGGGCTGTTGGGAAGACTGCCGCCGGCCACCGACCCGATCTCCGCGAGCTGGGCTTGGTTGGGCATTGGGAAGCCATCTGGTAAGGGGAAAGGGCTGGCTGGAGCCGCGGCGGCATAGCCAGCAAGTGTGGAGAGGGAGGCAATGGAGGAGAAACGCATTTTGAATAGGTTCAGTTTCTGTTTCGAATTTCGAATTTAGGGGAAGACGAGAGAAAAGGTATGCAGCGGAGATTCAAGATTTGGATTGGGCGAAACAACCCCCATATACTACGTAGTATGTTGTGAAACTGCCTGTAGCGGAGTTACCTCGATCAACTTAGGGTTTTGTTCTGGCCTCGACGTCACTTTCCGCAATGCGCCTTCGTCCTAATGGGGATAGCTTGATCCGAGCTGGCTACGCGATTGGCCGTGCCCGCTCGACGCCCGGCCAGTCCGCGGTACTTCTTCAGGAACTCCGTTCGCTACTAACCGCATGGGGAAGAGCATGCTGACGCATTGATCTTTTCAGTACCGAGATCTGACGATCAATGCAAACCCCGCAGGACCGGAAGGTCTGGGATCCGAATGAAGAAACGTTCTTCGTGTAGCTGGAGAAGGGATCTGGATATGACGTAAATCGACAGCGGCCGAATGAAAATGCTCACCTGTCACGCTGAGGGCTGCCATTCCTTACTCGTATCCGGAAGATAGAGGCCGTTCTTTCGAAGGGGTTGCTTTACACTTCTTCTCTACCCGCTCAGCCCTACCTGCTGGTTTAGCGTGCTTTAGAGCCTTCCCTGTAAAGGCCGCTTTCGTCTTTCGTCACACTATTCGACCACTTTTCTTGTCTCAGGTGGAAGCAGTGGACTTTGATGGATTGTTTGGTACAACTCCCTCGAGCCCATGTTTCGACCAGTTCCATATAAAACTGTCCGAAGTTCCAACATACATCCCGAATACATCATCACCGCCCTTCGTAGCGCTCTTCGGTGTTGCGTGCGCACCTCTCTTGTCCGCACTACGAACATGCGCCTTTCCCCGTGATTCTCTTTCTAGCTTCTCTTGCAGGTCTTTTTTGAACGCTCTAGCCGTGGTGAGGTCTAGCTTCGTCTGTTCCGTCCCCATCTTCATTGTGTATGATTCCCATTTGTACGATAATTCTTGCGGGGAAATTGAGTGGATGCGGAGGATCGATTGCAACTCGCCAAGGACGTTGGGGGTAAGGTCTGTCACTGGAGGGATCGCAAAGAAATCATTGAGCTCCTTTTTGGTGGTGTCCATCGCTGCTGTGTGTAATTGATTTGGATATCAAGTAAAAATTGGAAGTGAATGGCTGTGGTTGGACGAAGAAGTAAAGTGATTTACAACGCGACACGTCGGGACGGAGTTTACGCATTCTAAATTCCGCACCTGGGCTAGTTTTTCTCAAGGGCCCTCACGAAAGCTTGGTCGCTTGAGGATATTTGATACATCTCTGCAAGCAGTGATTTTGAGAACACGAGGTCTATGGTAAATTTGTAGAGAAGAAGCTATTCTGAATCTTTATCAGCTAAATATATATCGTATGTATTCTAGATCTAATGTTGATCCGGCTTGAAGGCTGATACTCGTATGCGAAGGCCCTTACAAAGAACTAGCCTAAGCAATATCCAAGAAATTGTCGGAGAGCACACCCCAACATTCTTGGGTCGTCCCTTTCGGACTCGTTCAATCATGTGCAACTTTGCATAGTCTATTCATCAAATTTACTCAAGTATCCGTGATGCCATATCATATATCGCTCGCGGCGTAAAAGTCCAGCTCAGTCTGTTGCTCGACCTCCTTACAAGCCTCTTTGCCAGACTCGATGTACTTGTTCGGTCCTGATATGTATACCCAAGACCTGCCACTGTCTTGTCTTCCCTTCACGCAGATCTCCGATAACTCTTGACGCAGGTCTACTCGAGCTCTCCCAGAACCAGTGAGATACTTCCTCAGCTCTAGTCCCTCGGCCCTTGGCTCGATGAAAGGCAACTCGATATCATCCGAATCTTTGACGCTCCATACGATGATGCATCTGCGCCATTTGCGTATATGTGTCTCTTTCATTATGGAATCTTGCGTAACAGCCGCGTTAAAAGCCGCAGCGATGGCTAAGGCTCCACTGACGCCTGTGCCTGCTACTAAGCAGACAACAGTGTCGTAATGTGAGGGATCGGCAGGCGAGAAGTAGGGTCCCTCGAGTCGAAGAGTGACATCGATGCCGACTGCCTCGGGCGTAGAGGTTTCCGACGCCTTTTCCGCGTCAATGTCGTCGCTACTTCGTATTACCGATGGACTAGGTTGCAGCTGATCTGCTAGGGCTGCAAGTCGCGCAGTCCACTGTGTGCTTTGCACTCGCTGTTTCTTGCCTCTAAATATACGCTGGCGGAGTGGTAGTGGTGCGACAGCGGCTTCGCCTGGAGGTAATGCTGTTCCCTGTTTGCGGAAGAGAAATTGGATTGGAAAGTCGTCCTCAGTTGAGTGAGTTTCGCTGTTCTTAGAGGCTAGATGCGTGATTGTGGTGAACGGGTGCAGCTCGCGTATAGAAGACCCGGCATGGTGAATATAGAAATGGGCAAGTGGTGAATGACACGAGCAGCCTTGCAATCTCTGGCGAGGCAACGGCAGTGTGACACTGAGATAAATGGTCAGCACTGACATCATAAGAGTCAGGGGCCTGATTTGACTCACCAGTACCAGCCTTTGCCCAGGGCTGAAATACTTCCATCCAGGGTTCTTCTTAATTCCCAAAGGCGCATCATCCAGTCTAAAAACCACATAGCCAATCCTGGAGCGGTGCAATAGAACACAGTGCTTGCATGGAGGCAGATCACGATAACCATGACTATAGCCAGCAGGTGAGTGAAATAGAAGAGGTTGAAGTGTGCTTTGCGCACTTTCGGCAGTGTAGTAATGGCGATGGCACACATGATCAGGGTAGCGAGCGACCCGGTGAATATCAGAGAGGCACGCCAGACGCTAACAGGTGAGGTGTCGCCAGGCCAGATCTCGGTGTGAAGGTAGGTTGGGTTGAGAACGGGAATGACCATTCGAAGCTTGGTTGAGAGGCTGTTGAAGGCTGGTACCCAGGAGACGTACAGGAACCCATGTATAATCACCAAGATGAATAATGTGTAAGCCGTCAATATGTGATTTGTGAGTGTGGTCGACACCGAGATCATAAAAAATGATGCCAGTGCGCTGTGTCGAGATATGGGCAATAAGACCATCCCCATCGTGATATCACACATATGTCCCGTCAGAGCGATGGCTGCCAGCCTGTTACTCCCATGATAGATCCCGGCCGTACGATTCCGTTCATTGAAATAGTCGCGTAGTCGAATCCACCAAACACCAACGACGATCCCGTATAGCGAGACGATCCAGAGCGCCATCGTGAGACCACCAATGCTGATGTGCCTGCCGAGTACTGGCAATTTCCATTCTGTGAGTGGCCGCGCAAGCCGCTTCTGCATCTCTGGGTGGAACGCTCGTGCCGCAAGCACCGTGACTGATATTGAGAGCCAGAAATACCATATGACAACATGCAATCTGGTTTGAAGAGGGAAGAGCGATTCGCCGCATGTGGCTGCATAGCACCAATTGTCCGATCGAAATGTTAAGCCTATGGAGAGGCCGAAGGTGATGACCAGGCTTCCGGCGAGAGGCCAAAGGCAAGTCCGAGGTGTGATTCGGGATGCGTGTTTCTTGATGATTGGCAACACTGCCCTCGAAGCCTCCGTTGTGTCTGCCATACTGAGAGATACAAGTCCATAGTACAGAAGTTTGAGCAGAAATGCGAGAGCCACAGGTCTTGAACCGAAGATATCACAATGCAATGTCAAAGACTAAAGAAAGCAAAACAACCCGCGCAACAGGAGCAAGACACATCCGATTCATTAGACTTCTGATACCAGAGCAGCTTTGTCGTGCTCATCTGGTGTCATCTTACGTCGTACGGGGCTCGACATCAAAAGTCCTGGCATGTAGGGGGTAGATCAGGGGTATGTTCGCAGGCCTCTTGGCGAGAGGGGGGTATATATCAATTATACTGGCCAATTTCTATGGCAATTGCTAATAAAGACCTCTTTCTTACAGAATTGAGTAGAAAAATTGACCCGAATATAGATATTCTTTGCATCTCTCCTATTCTTTGATCACTGCGCAACATGTATCTCGATTGAGGCCTGATTGCGCAACATACTGGGTATCTTTGATATATGTTTAACCCTAACCCTAATACCAAGCAGGGAGTACATTTCTAGCGCGATGGTTTTCGCGCTAGCCAGGACTTTTGATGTCGAGCCCCGTACTCAAGCTTTTCCCATCCAAGGGGTTGTCAATGGCCAGTAGCCAAATGCGTCCATGTGCTAAAGACCCTGTTGGCCTGAACGAGTTTACGGCAACGCGTTCTTCCGTCATTTGATGGCGCTATCAAGGATCTTTCCGTGACCATTCCCAAACAGCTGCCGGAATTGCTGACACAAACCAGAACGTTGACTTACTCGTCAACATCGTTGATGCGCAGTATCAGGTTCGGCCATGGCGCTGCAGATCTCCTTTTCCGGAGACTCGTCTTTCCGTTGAGGGACGTCAACACTTTGCGCATTGACTTGCTACTTTTTGACATCCACTGGCTGAGCAATTGTGCGCATCAATGGACACACGTGAGAGACATACGTCTTCAGTATCGGTGTAGTACGGTCGACTTGTACAGTAGGCCGCAAGGTGGTTCGGTGATGATTGAGTGGTGGAGACGAGCATCCATTGAAGAAAGAAGTTCTCATCATTCTAGAGCTGGCCAATGACGTTGAGCACGGATCTTCCAACTACCGATCGCCGATGTCCCGATCCTGCGCTAAGCTATTCTTAGATCACCACCTTCAAGCTCGCGCCTAGAAACACTCCCCCGTCTTCTCCTTATGTCGCCAATAACATTTCACTGATGGAGGAGTGATCTCTGAGCTCGCTCGCTAGCCAGAGACCACTTATGGCACGCACTGCCTTCCCACAGTGTCGTGGACTAAGCGTGATGCCCTCCAATGTCTCTCATTCCTCAACCTGAGCAACCGACACCAACCATTCGCTCAGTCAAGCTCCCTCGCCATCGCCTACGCTCCTACGGGTCATGTCTCAAATCGGTCCACCGTCCTGGAGCCCATCTCACTTTGCCATCTGATCCGATCACCGTGGTTTGCATCTCGGATACTCATGGCACCAAACCGCCTCTCCCACCAGGAGACATTCTGCTTCACGCCGGTGACCTGAGTGTGTGGGGTACATGTGCGGAGATACAAGAACAACTCACATGGTTAGCTACGCAACCCCACAGATATAAGGTCGTTATCGCAGGGAACCATGATTTGCTACTGGATGACAGGTTCCAAGACAAGCACCCTAAGAAATGGAGACAAATTATGAAGGTTGCTCGTCTTTCGATCTGCCTGGACGTAGACGTATCGGCACATTATTATAGTCGTCCGGATGACCCGCACGAAGAGAGGGATTTCAAGATGATGGGAGCAGCCAACGAGCGAGCGGCAGATATCTTGATGGACAGCGGCATCTTTTAATAAGATTGTATCTAGATAATGTAGTCTCTCTCGCGCTTCTCGATTAAATTGGAAATATAGAGATCTATCCCTATATGCGGTCGGTCGTATTACCAAAAGCTTGCACTCGATTGGCCAGCGTCGCCACTTAAAATGCCACATGAAGAACACGCCCATGTGCATGGTTTATGTTCTTTTGTAGCTTAATAAGTGCCTTAGTAGCCTTTGTTTTAGATAGAACGAGAGTAAGAGTAAGGGTCTATGATGCAAGGTCCGAAGCGTCGGGAAGCGTAGCCCAGAGTTGGCACACCCGCTGGGAGCTTCTATAATGCAGGCGTTCTGTATTTTTACTATTTACTAGTTTCTGCAGGGGGATGCAGTCACCTCCTTATCAAATTTGGTAGCATTGTTACAGTAATTTCGTAAGAAGTAAACAATATTCTCGTCGTTATTTTCTGTTTATATTTTGATTTTGCTGTCGCGATTTTCTATTCGCATTTTGATCTCGTTGTTGTCATTAAACATTATTAGAATTACTCTCTCTATCTATAGTATTGTTGCTATAGATTCTTTTTTCTCTTCTTTTTCTGCTGCTCTTATCGCTGCTTAATTAAATAGTTAATTAAGTATTGTTTGCAGTTTTAATATCTTTCTTTTTCTCTCTATCGACTTTACTCTTCTTTGCGTCTCTTTTAATTTAGAAGAAACTTGTTGATGCGTCTTCAATAGCAATTTTTAAATACTAGAAAAAAAGAATTACAATTGTTTATAGTTTTTTGTTTCTAATATTTAAATTCTTAATTAGACGTATTCTCGAACAAAAAAAAATACGCAAACAATTTATTAATACTATTATTTTTAAAAAATAGTCGACAATTAAAATACAAGATTTATTAAAACAATTAAAACAAATATATATTGTTTTTTCTTGCAATATAAGACTTAAGATTGTTAAAAAATATAAACTCTTTAATAAGATAAAGTTTGCAAATATACAATATTATAACAATTATACAAAATACAATTATATTTTAAAGTACTTCGATTTTGTTAAAATTAATAATATAATTAAAAAGATTGTTGTTGATAGATAATAGAGGTAGATAAGAGTCTTAATTGCTAAAACGATGGGAAGAGATCTGCTTATATATATGCAAATACGTTGGAAAGATATCTTGCTTAATGCGAAGATTCTCTTAGTACGACAAATATCTTTCTAATTATTTATCTGAATAAACTATCTCTATTATCTAGTCAATTTTATAACAATTGTTGATCTTTAGAAGCAAGACTATTGTTCTCGATAACTACATAGTTATATATTGATTCTTTACTACTATCTTATTATTGTTGTCGTCGTAATAGAGATAAGAGTTATGTTAATATTATCAATTGCGATATATTATTTAATCGTTGTTGTTCTAATTGCTTGTAGTTTGTACAATATAGCAATATACAAGCTTTATTATTGAGTAAAAAGATATTATTGTAATAAGAGTCGAATTTCGATATTAAATTGTTTCACAATTGTAAATAATTTGATAATTGTCTAAGTAAAAAACAGTATTGTAATATGTTTCGATAACATTTTGCGCGCTTTTATTGAGAGATCGAAGTGTTGAATAATTTCGATCTTGTAGTTGTTAATAAGCTCGATAATCTTTTCGAGATTATCGACGTTATATTAGACGTTATATACGAAATTATAATCTTTTTATTTGACGAGATATTGTTTCTTATTGCGTGACAAATGTTTGTTTAAAAGACGTTCAATTTTATATAATTTGCTTTGTTGCTTCAAGAGTAGATATAACTTTAAGTCTTTATTTTTTATAATTATTAATAGTAATTTGTTTTGATTGAATCTTGAACAATTGTAGAAATTAATATTATTTAATAGTAATTCGAGCTAAACAACAAATACTATCGAATAAATAAATATTATTAAGAGAAATTCGAGACAATATACTAGCAAGTCTATCTTCTTAATTATCTTAAACAATTTAACTCTCTAGTTGAAGAGTTTCTTGTTAGTTATATTTAATATAATATAATTGTAATATAAGCAAAGATATACGTAGATACTCTTTTTCAAATCGATTTAAATACATCTTCTATTATAGCTTGACTTAGCAACTATATTAGCTTAGACTATAATCTTTTTAACGTCTTCGCAATATTGTAAGCGCAATTTAAAGTAATTTTTTGCTAATAAATTGTTAAGAAGATCTAGATTATTGCAAACGCAAAAGCTGTAACAAAGCTTATTTAATATTAGTCTAATCGTCGGACTCGATTTCGCGAGGAAATCGCTAAGTAATTGAGCTCGAGAAGCTTAACTTTAAAAAACCTTAAATTTTAAAAAATTCATAATTTTCTTGTATTTTATAGATATTTTATTAAAATTACGTTGTTCTGTAGAGAATTTAGCGTGCTTTCAAACAAAAAAAGAATTATTCGATTTGAACTAGTCTACATAACGCAATTAATTAATATAGCTTCGGGTTGAACGAAGAAGTCTGTCCGAATCCTTGGATTAAACAAAAAAAAAGTGTTCGACCCGATCTAACGATTACACTATTTAATATATAACTTGTAGTAGCAAATATTGCGTTATTAAGATTAATCTAAATATAAGAAAGATTATTAATAAAGTCTATATTTAAGTTAACTATAATTTAGTATCTTAACGCTATCTTTACAATTTAATTAATTTGATTAGACTATCTATTAGTTTGAGAATAATAGATAGTCGATATTAGAAAATCTATATTAAGACAAGTAAATACTTTGCGTTAGAATTCGAACATAAATTTAGAATCTCTATTGCTTATAATTGCTCTAGATATCTCTTAGCTGTAATCTAGAACTACTATAAGAAAAGAGCTAGCTTATTTGTCAATTAATTAAGTATTTTTGTTAAAAATAAGAATAATCTATTTGCTAAATTTGTAGATTACAATTAGTATTATATTAAAATTATCTTTTATTGTAATAAGAAGTACTAGAATAAAGTTTATAGCTATAATATAAAATAATATAGCTAATAATTAAATAGATTGCAATACTTTGTAGAATAAGTAACGCGTTGTTTAACTCAATTAATATTGCGAGCAATAAGTAATATATATCTAAAATAGACGCGCTAGCTTGCGTATATAGAACAATGCTATTATTCGATTGTAAATCTTGTAAAAATTATTATAATTCAATCTATTATAAGTTAAAGCAAAGATATTCTTAACTAGCTTTCTAAATATATATAGACGTTTGCAACTATTATCGAGTTTGTTATCTAAATAATAGATTAAGCTATGGCAATATCGAAATCGCAAATCTTTAAAATTTAACTATAAGATTTGCGTAGTAGTTAGAGATGCTTTTACAATAATCAAAGTTGCTTTTATAGCAAACTGCAATATTATAACAACAACAAAAGATACTTTTATAGCAATCGGAATTGCTTCTATAATAGATCGCAATATTACAATAGATAATTCTAATCTTAAAAGATTTAATATCTTTGTCTATTGTTTGTTGCTCTTATATATTTGTCTTAACTTTGCTTTAAAGTTGTCAAACTAGTAAAACAACTAAAGAGTAATCTAGATATATTTTGCTTAATTTAATTAAGATATTTATTTGTTTAAATAGTCTAAAGATTCTAGCTAAATAGTTCAAATATTCTTTTGGAGTTCGACTAAATATTACAATGTTATTTATATAGACGCGCGCAAACGTGCAATACTCACGTAGAATATAATTAGACTAATCGCGAGAAATCGAAAATATCACGTGAGAGCATCAAGATTTGGTTTCTCGATTTTTTTTGGAATCAAATTGCTTAAAATAGTAACTTCTCGACTAAGTTAAACTTATTATAGTAATAAGCTAGCTTCTTTAAGCGATTCGATTTTATTCGATTTCTTGACAATTCGATTCAATTCCAAAGTTGAGATCGAATATTGAATCGACGATTAATCTAAATATAATTAATCTAATATTGTATATAGATTAGATTATTTCGAAATTTTATAATTGTTATATTTTATTGTTTACTATTGCAATACAATATTACGATAAGCTTATAGCAATTAGCTATTTTAACGCATTATTAATAGAAGTAACTTATTTTATTTATAACACTAATATATAAGCAATTGCTTACAAGACTAATAATATTTAATTGTAGTAATATTAAGTAATTGTCTAATACAATTATCTTGTTTAGATTACAAATATCAATTACTACTTGTCTCTTTCTAATAGAATTCTCGAAGATATAAATAGTTTGTTATACAATAAAGACTAAGAAGTTGTATAGAATTGTCTTCGATATTTATACTATCTTATTTTGCTTGTACAAATTGTCGAACTTCTTATTAATAAGTTTGCGATTTTGTAATTCTATCAAATAAACTTTAGATAAATTATCTTTAACATTAAGAACAATATCGATAAGCATTTACTTTGCTTTAAATATGTTAATTGTATTATCTTTACGTTATATAATTAAAGTAGTAATTGTAACAATACTTAACACTTAATATGCTATTGTTGTATTGTAGATAGTAATATCTTCTAATATAATAAGCTTCGAAGTTGTTTTTGTAATATTGTTAGATATCTAAATAGTATATATCGATTCTTCAAATTAATTTGAGAGAGATATAGATATCAATGTGTTACTAGACATTAAATTGATAGTATCGATAATTATATTAAACAAAACAACTATAACAAGTCTAGCAATTACAATAAGCTTATTTAGAGTCTTTCGCTTTAAGTTTATCTTAGTAGCTAGATAAACATTCTTTAAGTTAGCGTAATAGCAATTTTTCTCTTCGAAGTTTGTTATATAACTTAACTTAATATATCTGAGAAAAATAATCGACTTTGCAATTACGTTTCGTATATATATTATAAAAATATTGACGTTTATAATATGCGTTATAATTTCTTTTTCGAGATCAAAATTAATAGTAGACGTCAAACTAGATTAAAAGAAGAAATTTCTACTATTAAGTAGATAACAACTCTTAGTTCTAATAGATATCTTCGCAATTAAATAAACAAAAATAGTCGTAATATACTAAATTGTAGCAATACAATTAACGCAAGTTTTAGAAGAGATATATATAAGTAATACAATTATATTGCAACTATCTATAATAAGTATGCGCGTAAACATATTTACTATTATATTTTCTCGATAGATAATATTATTGTTAATTAGCATTTGTGTTCGAAGATTATTAACTAGATAAACGTCTTACTTTATATATACTATAGCAAATTAATTGTTGTAATATTCTTAAATATAGAGATCGATTGTAACGTAGTCGAAGCTAGAGTACTTATAATTATCTATATTATATACCTTGATAAATTTCTCGATATACTTAATATTAATATTAGACAATATTGTTGTAAGTTATATCTTATTTACAAGAGATATAATACAACTTGTACCAATATACAAATTCTTTATAATATTAAGATAAACTATTGTAGTTTTTACTATAACGTATTTTTAATTTTTTAATTTATATTTGTTACTCTTGTTCAAAGCAATACTAAAATCTATAATTTGCTTTTAAAAATTAAACAGTTTGCTAATTGCAACTAGATTTAGTGTGACCGTCGGGTCGGGTTTCAACCCGATCGGGTTGACCCGCCCAACCCTGACCCTGGGGTCAGGCAAATTTCCTAGCCCAACAGGGTGGGACGGGCGAAGAATGCGCGCCGAGTGTCTAACCCGACCCACCCGATCACGTGACGTCACGTGACGCGCTAACCGTATGTGGCTAGCGTGGATCCTGCGCTAGCCCAATCGAGCTAGCATGAATCCTGCGCTAGCTCAATCGAGTTAGCGCATAGATAAGATAAGATAAGATAAGATAAGATAAGCGGATGCTAACGCGACGAAGTTAGCTTGGGTTCTTGGCATTGGCCCGACGAAACCCAACCCTACGGGGCCCAAGAGGGTGGGTCGGGTTGAGAAAAAAGTGTCCGACCCGACCCAACGATCACACTAAACTAGATAAATTGCAATTATAAATAGTGCTTAAAAATTCTTTGTTACTAACACAAAGTAATTTATATATAAATATTAATAAAGCTTGTTATTAAAGTAGAATATTTGCTTGCAAACTTTATAGATCTTTTTCAATTGCAAAGAATTAACAAAGTTAGCGTTTACATAGTTAATATTATATAGATTGCTATTCTTATTATTAATTGCATATTATGTAGACTCAATATTTGCGCAATTGTCTTTATAGTTAGTGTAATATATATTATTGCTATAGTTCTCGAAATTGATATTATCTATTTACATCTTATTTGCGTTATCGATATCTTGTGCTTTGTTATCTTGATATGCATTCTTCTAATATATTTTTATTCTAGTATCTTAATTTTAACCTATATTGCGATCTTGTTATTGTAGAAGAAAGCAATCTTCTTTAAACTAATATAGAGATTGTCTACTATTAATCAACTTTAAAACGTACTCTTCGAATCGATCTTGTTAGCTTAACTAATTTTGCTAATCTAATTAAGAAAATTTAGCTATAAAACGCTATAATATTAAAGTAGAAAGTTAAGATATCAAGATGTTTAAAAACTAATCTAGTTAATTTCGATATTCTTGCTAATTGTATAATTGATAAAACTAATATAAATTAGCTATATTCTAATAGTTGTTATTGTTGTTTCTATAAAACAATTGTTAGTAGCAATATTTTAAAAAGTTTCGCTTGCAAACGTTCTAATATAGCAATTGTAATAAGAGATTACTATTATATTAATTAGTTTTGTTGTTAATACAATTGCAATCTTCTTAATTGCGAGAATCTTGTTAATTGCTTCGACTACATTATATCTTTTATTATATCTTTTTCTTGTTCTTAACTATTTGCAAGAATTGCGCTAAGATAATATACTTAATAAATGCAAATATATTACGCTTAAATTCTAAATTCAAATTATATTATATCTAGATAATTTAATAAAAGATATTGTTAAAGCTTGTATTTTTTGTATAGCTTACTATTTGTTGCATATAGTTAACAAACTTATAATTATTTTATATATCGATTACAATATAGCGTTTAACTATTAGTAAGCTTATAATAACAAATTAATTAAATTTGAAATACTTATATAAACAATTAGCTTAATTCTTATTTAAATTAATTTAACGAAATTTCGATTATTTAAGTACAATAAGCTCGATTATATATTAGATTAAAACAATATTGCGAAGACAAGTATTTAGATTAATTTTTATTAGCTCTATATTCTTTGTAATAGCAATGTCTAGTATTCTTTCAATAAAGAAATATATATTGCGATAGTAGATATCTTTATTATTGCGAATTATAGATCTTGTATTGTATAACAATAGATAAGAATCGAAGAAATCAAGATTTTTAAATTGTTAGCTAGATATATTGTTGTTACTATCTACAAGATTCTGTAATTCTTAAAAATCTTGTAGTTTTATTAACTTCGATTGTTAAGATTAAACAATAAATATTTGTCATACTATTTCGACTATAATTTATTGTTACTTAGTAATAAAGTCTACTATTGTAATAGATTTGTCTAACAATAGTAATAAATTGATAGATTAATTGTAAATAATCTTTTTTGCAAAGATATAAGTAATAGTACTTCTTATTGTCGAAATAAATAATTTTTGATTAAAAGATATAGAAAGTACTTTGTTGTTACGAGCTTATCCAAGCTATATTAGTGATAAAGATTCTACACGCTACAAGCGAACTTGCTCTTATGTTCGACATGCTTAAGAATCAAGCATTTCGAACATAATGTTTGACATGTTTAATAAACGAACATCGCGAACAATTATGCTCGCTATGTTTAACAAACGAGCAAGACGAACAATTTATATTTTCTTAGTATATAGAAACTAGAAACACGACTTTCTTATAAATTGTATTTAATTTATCTTAAGTCTTTACTTATTGCTACTTTGATTTATTGAATTATTTATAAAAATTTATTAAATATAAGATTGTTTATAGTTGCAATTTCTTGTTATCAAGTAATTGCTTGCATTGTTTTACAACGTCTACAAATTTCTTCAATAACATTATTTTCTCTAATATTTTTTACGAAAGTACTAGCGTAACACTTTGAATACTTTAAGAATGTTTGTATTAAATTAACGCGTCTTTATCTCGAACATTAGCTCAACAACATTACGTCAACTCTTTGTTAATAAAGACGACAAAATAAGAGTTAATAAGTTTGACGTCTATTATAAAGATTGAATCGACTTAAAGAATTAACTTATGTAAATAAATATTTATTTTATCTTCTATCTTGTTCTAGCGAACAAAAAGACGATTTTCGCATTTATATTTTTTAGAAAAAGAGCTTAGCATTGACTCAAGTCAAACTTACGCAAATATTTAAAAAATTATAACGAAAATTCTTGTACAATGTTTACAAATTTCGATAATTTTAAAAAAGAGTTTCGAAGAATCTTCGAAACATTTAACGAGAAACAAATTGCGAAAAAAGTAATTTAGCACTTAATTTAACAAATCTTTGCAATAGATTACGTAATAAGATTTCAAAAGTATATTAATTTTATCAAATAAAACAATGCTATATTTATAACAATATTTCGACGAGATTTTAAAAACAATCTTAAGAACAAAACTATGTGCGATAACAAATTTATTAACAATATTTTCGATCTTATCGAAGTAGTTATCGATTTCGACGATAAATTGTATAAGAGAATTATAAAAAAGCGATACGATCAATTTTATAAAAGAGTAGAAATCTTCTTTAAATTAACAATCGAATATTATTAGAAAGAATCTTGTTCTAATTAGAAATACAATAATTCAAATTATCGTAAATCTACATTTATAAAATTGAATTTTATCTAACAACATAAAGAGAAAAAAATCTAGAAAAAAGCAAAATAACAAATTTTAAAAAACATGCTATTCATGTGACAAATCGAGTTATTTCGCAAGAGATTATCAATTACAAAACTTAATAAATCGTCAATAAATTAATGTTATATTGAGAGAGATATTCGACAATTAAAACGATATTAAAAAGTAAATTGATACAAAGATAAACACTTTTAAGACTAAATCGAACAACGATTACTATTTGATAAAGAACTTAAATTAATTATAAAAAGTTCTAGATAAAACATTATTAAACAAGACATTCGCATTTACGTAGAAAGTCAATTAAGCACTTTAAAAAATTATTAAATCTTATAGTTTAGTTATCGACTTAAACGAAAAATATAACTAAAAGAACTTTTACGAATGCATAGAAAACATCACAAGTTATTTCGAGACTTTAATTAGCTTATTAGAGATCGTAAACAAATGCGAAAAGAATGCAAAAAATAATATTATTATAGAAAAGAATATATTTGACATTATTATAAAACAATTAAATTTTATAGCATACGTAGATCTTAGTTAAATAATTTATTAAAATAATTTATGCTAAACTTATCTAAAATAAAAAGAACAAAGTTAATTGATTTTCTAGAAAGTTAAAATTAACAATTTAATAACAAAAGAAAGCTTAGCGCAAACAAACGTTTAAAGCAAAAGTTATAGCATAAGAGCAAAGAAAAGTTCAAATTTCTTAATAAAGAGCATATTAAAGAAATGCAATATGTTAACTTAATAGTAACAACTAAATTTAATAGCGTACGTACAATGTTTTATTACATTAGTTAAAATCAACAATTGTTAATTTACAACAATAATCGATTTTAATGTGATAAATAATTTTATAATCAAAGCTCTTATAAAGAGAGAAAAATATTCTACTTAAAAGAAGTCTAATGCTTACAATTTAATAATTATAGATAAAAACTCGTTATTCGCAAAAAAGAAAAAAGTAAAAAAAGAAACGAAATTACTATTAATAGCTATTTAGCAACATTACGAGAAACTAATCTTTAATATAATAAGAATAATTATTTATAATATTGTTTTAGAAATGTCTTGATTAAAGTAACACAACTTAGAAGTTGATTAAAATATACAAGTACTTAGATTTACGCATTAATAGCGTTCGATAATAGATAATAGATTAAGTCGAAATTCGATCGCAAATAGCGAGTTTGCATTTTTGCAAAAAAACAATTTAATAAAATTTAACTTAATAAATATTGACAAAGATTAATTAAATTATAAAGTTAAAATAAGTGAAAAAAATTGCGAATTTTTTAAGAGTTCTAAACTATTTAATGTAGCAAGAAAATCGCTAAAGTACATATTATAAATATACAACAATTAAGAGCATCTATTTTAGAAAAAGAAAACAATCAAAATTTTATCTAAACATTAATTGTAAAATTACGAGATTAAACTTGAATTAAACAAGCAATTTACGTTTAAACTTATATATGCTTTATTTAAAAAAAAGTTAAAAACACTTCGCAAATATCTAACAAAAAACAAAAAAAAAATTATTAAAAAATCTTAATTATAGATAGAATATTTAATTCTTTTTGTATTAAAGAAGAACGAAATTTTTTATTTATATATTAATTATTGAAAGCTAAACAATATTACGATAAAAAATCGATTTTTATTACTTAATATTAGCGAACTTTAGAATCAATTATTCGAAGCAAAGTACTTTATCAAATTGAACTTACAAGAAACGTACAATTAAATTAAAATAAAGATAAAAGAAGAATAAAAGATAGTTTTTCGCACATAATATAAATTAGACAAATATACAATAATGTTATTTGAGCTTACAAACGTCTCGACAACGTATTAGAAAATAATCAATAATATATTACGACAATATTTGAATTAATTTGTTATAATATATTTGAACAACATTATAATTTACTTAAATATCTTGAAAAAACATATACATTATATTTTTAAAATATTAAAATATTTAAATAAAAGAAATCTAGATTTTAAATTAAAGAAATGCGAGTTTTATTAAAAAGAAATTGACTTTCTTAAATTTGTTATTAAATAACATAAAATATACATAAATTTTGAAAAGCTATAAGCAATTAAAAAATAAAAATTATTTATTAACGTTAAAGAAGTTTAATTCTTTCTAAATTTCATAAATTACAATAAGAAATTTATTAAAAACTACTTTGTTAATGCAATATTATTAACGAATTTTACGAAAAAGAAAACGTTATAAATATAAAAATTAACAAAAAAGAAATTATTTTAAAATCTTAAGTTAAAATGTTTAAAAAAATTAATATTAAAGATATACGATTTACGATTATCAAGTAGAATTGAAATTGACGCATTAAATTTAGTTATCGATGCATGCTTCAATTAAGAGCATAAAGATATATAACATTTAATAACATATTTTTTAAGAAAACTTTTATTAATCGAACAAAATTATAATGTTTACGACAAAAAACTATTCGCTATTGTAATCTTTTTATAAAAAATATATATTGAAAAATTAATAAAATTTACGATTCTTATAAATTACAAAATTCTTTTGCACTTTACTATTATTAAATAGCTTAATAGAAGATAAATGTAATAAATGAAACAACTCGAACAATACAAATTCAAAATACAATATATATTAAATAAAGATAACGATAAAGTAAACGCAATTAACAAAAAAAGTAATTATATAAAAACGAAGAAATCGTTTAATTATAACATACTTAAAATTAATAAAAACAAATTATTATTAACAAACAAATACGAGCTAAATGCTATTTTACGAATACTTAGAGACAATAAAAAAGAGTTCTAAAAAAAAAAAACTTCAAATATTTATTAACAAAATCGACAAATGTATAAAAGAACATTATAATAAATTATTGCAAAAACACTTAAAAGTAATTAAAATTCTTTAATTTTTACGTTAGCATTGTTAGTTTTCCTAAATAAAACAAGTTGTCAAGACATACATTAAACGATGTCTTAATTGTTAATAAAAGAAACATAATACATATGCGAGCTATAACGAAATTTAATATTAGAATTTATTTGAATTGTTATAAGATAAAGTCACGATAAACTTTATTATTAAGTTGCTTAAATTAACGAATTTAGCAATTAAAAATAAATATAATTCGATATTAATAATAGTTGATAAATTTATCAAGTACTTATATATTATTGCATGCAAAGAGAAGTTTATAGTAGAACAATTAGAATACATTGTATTAAATCGACTTATATAATATTATAATATATTTAAAGAATTAACAAGTAATAGAAACAAGCTCTTTATATCTAATTATTAAAAGACATTTTTATCGATGTTAAAAACGAGACTTAGAATGTTTATTATCTATTACTTGATTACAAATAATTAAATAGAGCGAACAAATTAAAGTCTAAAGTAGTATTTGAGATATTACGTTAACAATACTTATAGCAATCAAGTATTACTTTTATCTATAATTCAATTAACACTAAATGCAAAGATTTCGAATATTACTAAAATAACTTTATTCTTTGTTAATTATAATAGAGAACTTAATCTCTTTAAGAAAGAGCGAAAGTATTTGTTAACACAATTAGTTATCGAAAGAGTAGCGACATTAAAAAAGATACACGACAACATCTTAAAAATATAAAAAAAGTTGATCAAGTATTATAATAAAAAACGAAAAACAACATCTTAATTAAAGAAAAGAGATAAAATGTATCTTTTTACAAAAAATCTTAAGACAAGAAAATTAAACAAAAAATTAAATTATGTCAAAGTTAAATTGTTTCTTGTTAAGAAGACAAAGAGATTAATCAATTACGAACTCGATTTACTTAAGAACGTTAAAGTATTTCTAGTATTTTATATTTTATTGTTGAAATTAACAAATTTAATTACGTCTTCATAGAACACATTTTATTTTTATTTATAAAAAGAGAAACAATATAAGATTGAAAAAATTCTATAATAAAAAGATCAAAAATATTTTATCAAGTAGAAAAAATATTCTACTTCGAAGAATACATAAAATTCAAAGAAAAATCTTAATTGTTGTCGAATTTTTTTAAGAAAGTTTTATTAAAATTAAGCAAAAAGACAGTAGCTCAATTCTAATCAATTGAAAATTAAAATTGTTCGAACGATATATTGAACAACAACTTAAAAGTCTTTGCAATAGATTTAACAAAGAACGCTTTATTTATTTTTAGATTGTCGATATTCTTTTATTTTGTTACGATTTTTTTTTCTTTTTATTTTCTAGAAAATCTAGTTGTCTTTTTAAACGACTTAGCTTAATACGCACTTCGCGCATTTCTTTCTTTAAGCGTAATTGTTTCTTATAAATTCGTTTTATCGAAGTAGATAAGATTGTTAAATTACAATTACAACTCGATTGCACACATTTTACACATTTTTCGAAATTATTGCTTACATAATAAATCTTATTAGATATCGCACAATTGCGATAGAAACGCATCGCTAAACACACAAGATCTAGAGCGTCGAAAAATTCTTTCTTGCGAAAAGAAGAATTTTTGATATTAATTTTTCTTGAAGATATTGTAAGAAAACATTGAATTTTTGAAACGAAAACTCTAAAAAAGAAGAATAGTGTTACGAGCTTATTTAAGTTGTATTAGTAATTTAGATTTTACACGTTACAAGCAAATTTGTTCTTATATTCGACATGTTCGAGAAACGAACATCTTGAACATAATGTTTGACATGTTCGATAAGCGAACATCGCGAACAATTATGCTCGCTATGCTTAATAAACGAGCAAGACAAACAATCTATATTTTCTTAATATATAGAAACTAGAAACACAACTTTCTTATAAATTGTCTTCAATTTATTTTAAGTTTTTACTTATTGTTACTTTGATTTATTGAATTATTTGTAAAGATTTATTAAATATAAGATTGTTTATAGTTGCAATTTCTTGTTATCAAGTAATTGCTTACATTGCTTGACGACGTCTACAAATTTCTTCAATAACATAACTTTCTCTAATATCTTTTACGAGAGTATTAGCGTAACATTTGTAATCGACAAAATGCTACTTAAATTGTAAAGTATCGAATTCTAAAGATAATCTAGATAAAGTAATATTAATAAATAATAAGCTCGAATTAATATACTCTTGTAGATTCGCGAAGCTTCGATAGATCTAAGATTAACAATATTAATTTGTATTAATATAGAATTATAATGTTGTTGCTTAAAATTTGCTTATATTAATAGCTTACTTAAATAAGAAAATCAATAAATTAATAGATAAATTACGAATAGTGCGTACAGCTCTTGTTGCTATAATAGATCGAAAATAAGTTGCTAAGATAATGTTAACAATAATTTTAGTATCGCTTTAAAGCTCGTCGATATATTAATAATCAAAGTATATAAATTTGTAAAGAGCGAAAGTCGCAATAATAATATGCTTGTTTAAGAAAATAATATTAATAATATTGAACAATGCTAGATTGTAAATCTTGCTTAGATCGATATAAGAACGAAGCTCGTAGTAGAACTATGCATAGACTTCTTAATAAAATAGAGATAGATGCTAATTTAATCTAGTTGAAGCATCTAATAAACAATAGTCGTTAATATAATAATTAATCAACTAATATAGATTGTAGACAATCGATAATATTCAAATACTACAATCGAACTTTAATTGAAGCTATCAAATAATAGATAATAAAGATAAGTAAGAGTCTTGATTGCCAAAACAACGAGAAGAGATCTACTTATATACATGCAAATACGTTGAGAAGATATCTCGCTTAATGCGAAGATTCTCTTAGTACGACAAATATCTCTCTAACTACTTACCTAGATAAACTATTTCTATTATCTAGTCAATTCTATAATAGTTGTTGAGAAAATTATTAAAGACTATATTTCTATTGATATTAATAGATTGCTGCAAAACACTAAATAAAGTACTAATAGTATTATTTTTTGTTAGATCGATAATTAAAATATTAATTTAAAAATTATTTATAATATCGATCAGAAATTTTTTCAGAAATATCACGATTCTTGTATACAAAATTCTCGAGAACTATAAAAGTTTTTATTAAATAGTTGTCTCGAGAATCTATAAGCTCTCGAATCAAATATATTATCTAAAAAACTAATAGTCGAAAAAAGAGAAAAAGAAATTAAATTAAAAAATAAAATAAAATAAAATAAAAGCTTTAAACTTGCATTTGTAAAACAAGATTAAAGATATTGTTAATTTGTTAAAGTTGTAATATTAGAAGAATATTGTTTTGTTAACAATTTTTTTACAAAATATATTTGTATTCTTATTAAACGCAATTATTTAATACTATTTAATACTATCTACAATTTTAATATTTTGCAATAGAAACTATTTATTATTATAGTATGCTTCGAATACAATTAATAGGTTTTCGCAGTTTATCTATTAATTAGTAATAAGAACAAAAATATAGTTAAAATCTTTTTAAGACAAATTAAGATATAAATTAGAGTCTAATAATATAAATATATTATTATTGACAATTTTGCTGCAAAATAACAAGTTATATATTTTTTTTTTGCAATTTTAAGATTAGTAAGCAAAAGATTTTCTATTTTTTTTGCAAAATATATTTAGAACAAATACTAAAGCAGAAGTTTGTTAACCTTTAATACAAAAAGTTGTACAAATATCTATATATAATTTTTTACTATTGCAGAATTAACTTCGATTGCAAAAATAGTATTAAACAAACTATAAATATTGTTTCTAATAAGAAAAAGCAAGACTATATTAAATAAGAATAGTAAAAAACGCAAGCAATATAGATATTGTATATAAGATAGTATAGTTGTCTATTATTGCAATATATAATTACTAATATAGTAAAATTCTAATATATATCTTTAAAGAAATATGCAAAAAATATATATTTTAACTAAAGTTTTTTGTTTATTTGTATAATAGAGATTAATTGTTTAATAGAGAAAACAACAATACAGAAGTTTACTTTTTAGAGTTGCATAATTTATATTATATATATCGATAATTAATAATATAATAGAGCAAAAAAAACAAAAAAAAACTAATATATTATATAATCTATTAGGTATATAATCTATTTTAATTTTGTTAAGTTTCTCGATTTTATTTAAAGTCTTCTTGTAAGTTAGTTAAAATTAACAAAGCAAGCAATTATTAATACAAAAATCTCTCTAACAAAGAAACTAGACAACAATATAATTTATTTGATAAACTATATATTTTATTGTTAGTATTAATTGTTTTGCAAATATATATAACAATATTATTTGATTTACAATATTTTTATCTTATATAATTGAAATTAATAGACATTTATATTTGAGAATAATAAATTCGAAATCTACAAATTAACTACAAAAAAATACGTTATTAAAAATATATATAAAAATTTTAAAATTTTTGACAAATATTTATTAAAGATATACGAGATTCTTAATTTAATTAAGAATTGCTATTATAAAATTGCAAAGCAAACAACAAATTAAATAGAAGAAAAAATATCGATTATTATTAGATAAATAGAACAACTAATATATTTTATTGATTCTATTAGAAAGAGAAGAGTAAATATAGTTTTGCAGAAACTTGTCAACAAAATAGATAATATTGTTGAGAGACTTTCTCGCAAGCAAAAATGTAGATTTGAGAACAATAAAAAGAAGAATAACTAAATATAAATTTATTAACTATACTACTCTATACTACTATATATAATGGCGACAATAAGATATCTCTTTGCTTCTTAAACTATTTGATAGCATTGCTATCAAAATTTGATAAGAGTAGAGAGATATCTTTCGAAAGCAATTGCGATAATAGTAAGATTTGCATTTGACAACAATAAGATAACAACAATAAAATGCAAATTGCGACGATAAGATTAGCTCTCGTTCTCCGGAAATTAAGATAACAGTGCTATCTAATTTGGTGGGGAGAGATAATTATTGCGCAGTATTATATTTTAGAAAACGCCTGCATTATAGAAGCTCCCGAGCTGCGACAGCCGAAGTTGAACTTCCAAGTGCTCTTTATCACAAAAGCTCAGGAATTGTCCCTATATCTGACACAAAGAGAACCAAAGATGGTGCACCGAATTGAAAATAAATTAAGCTCAAAAAATATCGCCAATACTTACTATAACTCTTCTGCGCAAAGGAAAGGTGGTAAGAGGGCATAGTTTAAAGATGAAAGATTCTACCGGCAATATCGGCGTTAAGAGGGGTGCATAACGGGGTGGTGGTGCATAAATGGGCCACTACGAGTAAGTCTTATCCTTGAGTTACATCATTCTCCTGAAGCATACCATAACCACACATCTTCCTCAGCCAAGTCAAGGAGCATCGTTCTGCCTCCTGGTCTCAGCAAGCTACCAACGATTCATCATACCACTATCAACATGGGCTACGCTTCTGCCACCCCCCCAACCTTCTTCGCCGCAGGTTTGGCCTTGTATCCTCTGGCCTTCTACCTGTCTATACCTGAGGGCGCGACTCCGTCTCGACTTGCCTTATCACGAGAAATTATCTCCTTCGTTCATTGCACCTTCATGGTGCTTCTCGCTGGCATGTGTCTCCGCGGCAATCACGCTGCTCTTACTCCTCCGCCCGACACGGCAGCTGCTCTATCGCCAGATTCTGATCTCCCGATTATCGCTACCAAATCTAATTTCGGCAATGCTATCATGGCGCTGGAGACTGCATACTTGCTGCAAGACTCGGTCCTCCTCCGCTATGCTTTCCACAAGAGCAAAAGATTGGTGCAAGCTGGAATGGTGCAAGGATCACCACTTGGCCGCCATTTATCATGGCATCACGCTGGCTTAGCATTACCTCTGGTCACGCTGCAATGGTACATTTCAAAGGGTAGGGAGAAGGGTATCTTGGTTCTTGTGATGTTGATGCTCATGAACGCCTCCTCTCCGTTCGGAACCGTGCGCTGGTATTTGATAAACTTCCGTCCGACAAATCGTCGGGCAATTTCGACGGCTACGATTGGGTACCTTTGCACCTATGGAGTCTGCCGTGTCTACTTGATCTACCACGTACTCAAAATCTTCGGCAGCCAACAACGACTGTCTGCATTTGAAAGCTTTCGGAAGCTGCGACTTCCTTGCAAGGCAGGGACGGCAACCATGGCTATAGTCAACTCGGCCTGGTTTCTCATGGCCGTAAAAAATTTCATTAAGAGGGACCTTAAGCGTGCAAGCTGATATGAGGACTAGATTCCTCACCATCTGAGGCTGAGGGTGGAAGCCGAATCCTCACTGTCACAGGCTCTCTCGGTCTCTGACAAGGCAACTGCTTCATGTCTCTGGCAAGCACTGCAGGATCTACATTTGGGACCCATCCCAACCATGCTTTCAAGCCATCTGCCTGGATATCGCCGGTCAGGTCAATTCCCGAATCAACAAATTCTTGGGCAACGATCAAGCAAATTTGTCTCACGAGTTCGTTCCCCAGACAAGATTTCGCACCGTCACCGAAAGCTAGTCCTACACTTTCCAGGCTGTCCTCCTTCATGAAACGATTCCATACGAAAGTTCCAGCATTCTTGAAAACCATTTCATCACGATTTGCCTTGGAGAAATAGAGCCAGATGTCGTGACCGGCCGGAATAATAGACGGACTACCGCCGTCCATGGCGCCCTTCAGTGTCACGTCATGCGCAACTCTGCGCATAACACCTATCACTGGAGGGCTAAGTCTTTCGGTCTCGAGTAGGATACTTCTCATCATGGCTTGTCGATTATTAGATGGATGCTGCCGTAGAAGGCTGGCCAAAGACTGCCCCTCATTTTTACCCAAGAATATATTGAGCATGTACGCTGTCAAGAGCGACGAAATTGCCTTGTTCACAATACTACTTGTGAACAACAGACAATGCGACGCTAAGTTTGCATCGTTGATATGCCTATGTCCGTTAAGGTATGGACAACTGCCATGGCGGTGCGACAAATGGACGCGCTCTGTCAGGATCTGTTGAAGCCTAGAGACTGCTTTGAGGCCTTTGCTTCTAGCTGATGACCAGAACGGCGTTGCCACTGGCACTGGGAACAGAGAGAATTGACCGCGGAGCAAGTCTTCCTGCACTGACTCAACCTCAGAAAATGCTTTGCCATCTCTTTCGGAATCCAGCCCTAGGAAGATTCCGAGCATACAATCCCACGAGAATGACTTCAATACGTTGTAAAGGTCAATGTTCCGATCTGGTTGCAGCTTGGTACGTATGAGCCTTGTAGCGATCGGACGAACAATCGGGGCAGCATCTGAGGGCAGCTTTCCCACTTGAGACATCCATTGGCTCTTGTGGAAGGCATGTGTTTCCCCGTCCTCAAGGAGGAGATTAGGGGCAGGGAAGAATGCAGACATGAGCTGTGTATAAGCCGGTCCCACTGTGAATACATGTTCCGTGTCCTGCAGGCATGATACCAGACCAGAAGGCTGCCCACCAACAGAGGATGAATGCTGTAGAATAGCCCTGCATAACCGATAGGAAGATACAATGTGAACATTGCGATTAAGTATTGATGCTTGGATAACACCTTGTCTTTCATGCGGTGAGTTGGGGGCAAGTAGCTCTGAGTTATCGATAGTCATCGCCTCGAGACGAGAAGAGATGAAAGCTTCAGGAGAGGAATGAAAGGCAAAGGTTTGATTCAATCTCGAAAACATTGTCTAGGGCTCCCAGGAGATTTGCGGGCTTCTTCACCGCGCGTTGGTGGAAGAGCATTCACCTGGGAGCGCTGCACTGAGGGGCGACTCGAAGACGTACTACCCCGCAACCATTGTACGCATCTGCATGTGATATGACGTTATTTTATCCACTTTTTAAAACTAGGGACGATTTCAAACCATTCCACCCTCTTAATCTTAGCTCTGCGGTTGATTGTGAACCCTTTTCGCTAGATTGACTAACTCCAAACAACTACACAGGATGGAGACATTGGAACAGGTAGACACTTTTGCTGACAAAGATACTTTGGGAAGGAGGGGCGCGACTTCCCTCACTGAACTCGGAGACTTTGCACGAACGACTGTTGGCCCGAGTTAAGTGGCCGTTGCATTCCGAAAATGGCACAGGCACTCTCCTTTAGAGAGTACAGAGAGCGGCTTGGGAATGGAATGCTGCCAGCTCGTGGGAGCCTTCACGGAGGTACATTGCAATTGCTCGAACATCTATGATTACCACGTGGCTGTCCGCCCTGATCTACAGACGTTCATTGCTTCGCCAGCTATCAAGCATTTCCAATCCAGCATCCCACCACCCAAAGAACGGTGCGTACCCTCCTTGCCCCGTCTTGTGATGCCACGCATGCGCCCTTGCCCCTGCCCCCCAACCCCGTGGCAACAATTTATCGTATCCCCATTGTAGCTCCAGCCCGCAATGCACCTCAACCAATAGCCACACGAACATTGGAACAAAACAGGTCCGGGTCAGGACATGCGAGCTAATGATATTGAGGGCAAAATTAGCGAGCATAATGAGAGACACACGTTCTGTGACCGAGAGCTTGTTGGTTACTTGGGGATGCATCTCGCCATGGGTATGATGCGGGAGGTGGATTCGAGAGAGAAGCTTGAGGCGGTGAAAAGCGATGTGAATGTAGAAGAAGAGAGCGTCGTAGATGAAGAAGGCCGCGGCGAGTTGTAAGACCAGCTGTCGACTGGTTGGCGGTAGAGGCGGAAGCGCACGGCGGGTTTGAATCAATGATGTCGACGAGAAGTTATGGAGGGTTGGGAGCAGGAATGTTGAAGGAATTTGGGGGGTGGCAGCGCCAGTGGGCCTGAGGTTATCCACTCGCACCTCTGGGATGGGGGAATAGCCTGCTGAGGCTCGAATGTCCTCGATTGGGACCCCGGCGAATTTTTTGACCAGCATGAAATCTAGGAAAAGCAGAGGTCCAATGTAGACCGCTATCTCGCGGAGCCGTTGTTGCGGTCGCAGCATCTTGGGGAGCTTTGGATGCGAAATGGCATCGTTTTGCCTGCCGCGGACGTCGATTCGAAGATGGGGGTGCTTGCCGAATTTGTACGTGTACAGTGGTTCAATGATTATATAACTGATGATTGTCAAAAGCGTTTCGAAGCCCGAAAAGCGATAAAATGAAGACTTGTAGAGGTACTGCCAAAGTCCTGACAGCGCCGGTTGGCAGAGGGATGGGAAGAGGACTGCTGCGCACAGAAGCGTGCCAAGCGCAAGGCGATAGTAACATAGTGCAGGCCATTGATCGTGGATGGAAGGGACCATAGTGAAAATATGAGCAACGCATGATGCGTATGAATGTTTGCAAATTGTTGGCACGGCGAGTCTCAAGTAGAAAACGCTCTGAGAGTAGACAGGGAGCTCCTTCCATATGTAGATTAGCGGGATTGCTTATTAGCGAGCTTCCCCCCACTTCACCCAGGCGCAGTCACCTTAGGAGAACCTGCATCACCCAGGATCACCCAGGCTCTCGCGACGGTCGCCAGCATCGCGCGAGCGCAAAGCGGCGTTCACCCTATGCTGGATGAAGGGTGAACCCGAGACAGAAATCATAAGGCTTGGCGATATTTATGGGCTTACAGATGCGTATATCGTGCGGTGTTCTACCGTTAGTGGGGCAACTCTCCTCTCGCCTTTATCCGCCAAGTCTGAAGGGCTATAGCACCACGACGGCCCAGGCCGGCACGAACGATAAGAAGATTGGACCTCGCTTGCAACAGCGGTAAGAAGATCCATAAGAGGGGAAAAGAATATAAGCGTTATAAGTTCCAGATAGGTAAGGGCGCGGAAAACTCGACTCTTAAGCATTTAGCAAATAATATTATAAATTCTTATTTCCGTGCTAAAACCCGTTATAATTATATTTTCTTTATTATTAATAACAAGCGTAAAAAGGAGGCGGAATGAAAATAACGAAATTTTTACGAAGCGTTACCGGGAAGGGAAATTGTGAGAAACAGCATCCTGATACGATCTAGTCAGGATAGCGGTGGCAGCGGAACGGCTGCGATGGCGCTATGTGTCTCCCCCTCTTTTAAAAAGGAGACTCCCACCCTGTTTCCTTCCTCTTCTTTAGAGAATAGTTCTACTATCAAATCGAGCAATTGAACTCCCTACTGGACTTTACATTATTACTAGACCCTTTAGAGCCAATCGTTATTGGTTCTCTTACAGAAATAATAAATTTTACCCTTACGCTAATCTTTAATAGGACGGTTTTACTTCCTTATAAAAAGAACTTATAGAAAAATCGTTAACGAGTCTATATTTCTTATAAGGTGTATTTCGATACGAACGCCGAAATTAATATAGTTAGCTAGCGCTTCGCCTTTAAAACGGGATAAAAATCACGTGATTAAAAAATAAATTATTTAAAACTAAATAAATCGATCTAAAAATTACTACTTAATAGGCGCTTAGGAAATAAGTATATATATATATTATATTAATTAAATAAACGCAAATATCTGTTAGTATTTAATAGTTTCTTAAAAGCGGCTTTAAAGCAGCTATTCGATTTGAATCTATCTTGAATTATCTAATAGATTTTAAAGATTCAACGTACGGCTAAAATCGGGTTAAAACGGTTTGGGATTTGCCGACCATACAGCCAGTTTAAGTCGATCTAGCGAGTATAGTGACAGTTAAGGTAAGCCCCCTACTTTTCTAAACAGCTTCCAGGCCTTCTCTCTAATATGCTCCAGATATTTCTTTCGTTATTGGAGATAACGACGAAAAGCCTGGCGAGATTGGCGGTTCTACCAGGGCCACAAGTATGAAGTCTAAGATAGGCCCTGCAACCCTCCAAAGCCCAAGCCCCCGTGAATAGGCAGAGGAGATATACGGTTGCTTGAGTATCCGTACTTCCAAACCTACTACCGAACCCATGGATCACCCGACCTCTCCAAGTGCCGCTATACCCCAGTATCTACGCGGGCGGGTTGTTGGCGAAGAGGACCACGGAGCAGCAGCGGGCGCAAGTCCTCCCAGTGCATCACTCCAACACTTTCTCCGCATTCGCAAAATGCCGCACTTGAAGAGCAGGAATGGGAGATCTCAAAGATTGTTGGCAAGAGACGTGCGGGAAAGGGCTATGAATACAAGATGCGCTGGAAGAGCACATGGCTGCCTCGAAGCGAGCTAGGAAATGCGCTGCGACTTATACGAGAATTCGAGGCAAGAGGCCGGGCGCAGCAGGGACCTAGGAAGCAGAGGGTGGAAACTTTTGCTTAGTGGCTAGCTGTTGCCTTTCCTCCCCCTTGCTACCTTATCTTTCTCGTTGAGCAACTAAACATGTGATCCGCTTTGATACTACCAACATATAGACTGGTAGCTATGATATTGACAGGCCATTCTGCTTGAAATCGCATAGAGAAGATGAGCAGGGGCAAAAGGATCCTAATTTAGTCAAGCAATCACATGTGCTTTTTGCAGGGTAGTTTGGGGATGTGGGAGACGTTTGAATCGCCACACGCAGGGAAATGTACGCTGCTTGTGAAAATATCCCGGGGATTGTAAGCTTTCCTAGTTGAGACTAGCGCTTCTCGGATCTTGTACTCATTGGCGAGTTACGACACGTGACAGCCCAACTAGTGCAGAGCTGGGTTGTCAGAAGAGTGAGGCGAGTAAGAAACATGACGCTGGCTTCTAAGTAGATACAACGATGTCGCTAAGGAAAGTCCATGTGAGAGTCTCTTCCACCATCCGAATGGATTGACGGAGACACTAGTTCATCCTCCAAAAGTCTTCTTGTCGCATCTATAGTCTGGCCTCCATTAGAGAGGATGTGATCTGCCAGTACCGTCTCCATTCGCCAGTCCTTCCCAAGGTAATATAGGTGCTCGAACACAGGTGTCACGTAATACGAAGCCTGCGCTTAGGAATGGCCATGACAGCCAGCCGGATACTGGCGCTTCAGGTCAATTGGCCTGCCCATCTCGTCTAACCACCTAATCTAGTACAGACGCCATACTGATCGGTAGCGGTGGACGAGCTGGTGGCGGTAAAATAGGTGATAAAGGTATCTGAGAGTATCTACGACGAGTTATCAATCGATTCTGCGCGCGATTTTGTGAAAAGAGTCAAAAATCCCAGTAATGTTGAGGATTCCTCAAAAGGACCAGCGCTTTTCAGAGATTTTCCCTTATTGCCGAGATATTAAGCCTAATGAACGCGATCCAATTAATGTAAAGATGGCGGCTTGCCAGAAAAGTGAAGCGAATAAGAAACATGAGATTGCCTTTTGGATAGATCGAACGATGTCGCCTCTCGAGCATTATGCACTTTAGAACAACACGGCGACGGTTCGTAAGACCTTTTTGCGTGCGTAGCCTCTTTTGTGCAGTGGGGCTTCTTCCAGGTTTCGCTTTGGCGACCTAGATGAACAGATCCCCTGTTGAGCTGGCAGGCACATACAACCCTTTGCTCATCAGAAGCCTCTTCTGGGAGCAGTCGAGTCCCTGGGAGACGCTTGCTGAACCCCATGTTGACGCCGTGGCAAAGTTTTGCAACATTTTTGTCAACGAGATGCTGGACGCAGTCGTGCCCGCATCAGACATCAAGAATCGCTTGAAGAGCCTGAAGATCAGAAACATGCTCGATACGAGTGTTGACGCCAGCCGAAGAAAGCTTTCACGGATCATTGACGGTAAGAAATGCCATCCGATGACCTGCATTACCAGTCTTGAATGAGAAGCCTCTACAGTACATTGCACAGTCCGAGCTCGAGCCGCTTCTTCTTGCTTCTCGCCCCGTTTTTCGTCTCGTTCGTACGACGATGCGTTGGTCTCCAGCCAGGCACGCCTTGCTCAATGATAGGAATTCTGTGCTACCGGTCGCGCCGGCTACATGCCCTCCTGGACTCCGACCATCCAAGCCGGCCTCAAACAGTCGTTCCAGTCCGGTAATCACCGCATCAACCAATAACCAACAACAACAAACAGACCATCACCAACCAGATGGCTCAAAGTCCCCGATCCCAGCCAGCCCCCCTGCTTCCACGCAAGGTACGTGTCAACGACACCAATAGGGACGGAGGAAGTCATGACGACGCCAGCGGCGTGCAATCGGCGCTTGTAGAGGAGGCGTGCAATGGCGAGCGCAAAGGTGATGTTCCGACCGCCCATCACCACCACATAGTCAGTCGTCTGAGACGAGATGGGGACGCCGAAGACGTCGGCTTGGGCGACTGGTTGGGCGATGGCGCGGATGCCGCCAAGCAGGATCAGGGTCGCCATGGTGTAGCCTGCGACTTCTCTTGTTGAGATTGCGGATGGCATGGTTGATGAAGAGGAGGCTTGGAACTGTGATTTGTCGAGTTATGCGATGTCACATCGATGCTGCGGCCCTTGTGGACGAGATTCGGACGGAGCTCGGACGAAGCTCGATGTTGACTAATCCACCTTTGAGGGGCGATCGATCTAACCATACCGAGACAGGTCACATTTCTCAGAAATGAGTCACCACCAGTAGAGCCCGCCCTTTCGGGCAGAGGGTTAGATTGTGTAGTCTAATGCCCTTGCTCGCATGTAAGAAAGGCATATAGAATCCTTGAGAGGCCCACAGCGAGGACGATAAAAGAGATCTTAAGCACTTGTGGTTAAGATTTAATCATAACCAAGCCTCCTCGATTTGGATCTTCTCCAGCTCAGCATCGCAATGTCCATTATCTAGATCTTATTCGCAACCGTCAACTCGTGTTCTTTCAGCTACCATCGTCTTACTCAACCCAAAGACGGAAGACACAAGCAAAAGTTCCTATCCCACCTTTCACCGTTCAGGTCACTCAGCAAACCGTAAGCAACCATGGTCGAACATGAAATCCTACCCGACTTCCCCTTCACCCTCCAGCGCGTCAAGGTCCTCAATGCCGAAATGGCCTACGTAGACACTGCATCGACAAAGCACTCTTAGCAACAACGACCTGTTATGCTCTTCTTCCACGGCAACCGAACCTCTTCGTACTTATGGCGGAACATAATTCCTCACGTCTCCAGCCAGACGTGTTGCATTGCTCCGGACCTCATCGGCATGGGTTTAGCGCTTTCACAACGGTTGTCGCCCCTTGGCCTTATTTTTCGATCCCCGACCCCAACTTCTGGCAAGATGATTTTGGTCAACTTTCGCATTCCTTGATTTATCACTATCAAAATCTTACGTTTGATAGAGTGGACTTTGCGCTTTTAATAGCACATCTTTGATAGAGTTTAAGTCAACATTGAGAAAGTTATCTAATTGCAAAGTTTTTGTGTTTCAGAGCATGTCTCAAAAACAAAGATCGACTTGAACTTCGTATAGTGTTCAGAGTAATATTACATGTCAACAAATTTTGCAGTTTCTATAGCTCTAGCGATTCTTGATCAAAACTTATAAGCAAAGCAGTTTTAGAAAGCGCATAGTGTCCAGAGTAATAATTGATTAATTTTATATGTTTTAATCAAGAAATGCGAAAGTTGACCAAAATTATCTTGCCAGAAGTTGGGGTCGGGGATCGAAAAATAAGGCCAAGGGGCCACAACCGTTGTGAAAGCGCTAAGTGCATCGGACAAGCTTCCCCATTTGTCATACCGGTTTATTGAACATGCCCTTTATCTCGATGAATTTATCGCCGAAGTCGTCCCGAAGAACCAGACGGTCATCCTCGTCTTGCACGATTGGGGTTCCGCACTGGGGTTTCATTGGGCACGTCGCAACGAGCATCGCTTAGCAGGCCTAGCCTTCATGGAGTTCATTCCGCCTATGCCAACGTGGGTAATTCTCGACAAAGGTGGCATGACAAGCACGTTCCAGGCGTTCCGGGGCCCTCCAGAAGTCGGGCGGAAGCTCCTTATTGAGGAGAATGTCTTCGTCGAGAAAGTCCTCCCAGGAAGTGTTGTCCGAGCCCTGACGGAAAAGGAAATGGAGCATTATCGAGCCCCATTTTTGGAACCGGTCGATCGCGATCCTGTCTATGGCTGGCCGAATGAGGTACGTATCGAGGGCAAACCAGCAGATGTCATTGTCGATGGCATCGCTTCACTGCTGTTCTCCACGTGCCCTATCTTTGCTTCTCCATCGTCAAAGTTGCCCAGGATCTTATTTGCGAGCGCTCCATCCATTCTCCAGCCTCTGGCCTTCCACAACTTCTACTCATCCCCATTCAAGTTGAGTGTACGACCCTCGGGACACATCTGTGTGACCAATTGATTCGCGCCCAATATACGCGCAATGGTCTCCGCCAATCCAATGTCCTTCGTATATCCAATGTCCAAATTCTTCACGCCTTTCATCTTCGCCAGCGCTTCGGGAATACAAGCGTGCACAATGGCTGTGGAATTCGAGAAGATCTCTTGTTGAAACCAGCCTTTAGACCGAGGCATGTGTTTGGGGACAGTGGAATGACATATGGGGTGGAAAGCGTGTGTCTCAGGCCCCGGAGAGCGGACCCTGGGGCCGAAAGCTCGATATATCATGCACACAAAATGCGCCCCATTGCCATTGAACAATCGCGCAAGGTTGCGTGTGCTATTTCTAGTAAAAAGCGATTTTGCACTGACTGATACAGTACTGGAACGCAGTGGGAGCACAGCTGTTCAATGGAAGAGACGCAAATAGCCTTGCTTGTGAATTCCTGCTCTCGCGCTCTCATTTCTTGTGTCACACAGCACTACAACGCAATTGATCTCTCGATCTCTTTCTCACCTTACGTCTCCATTAACACCACGTTAACATGACCGCAACCATACGCCGCACCGACACCCTCCTCCTCCCCTTTCTTCTCCTCCTCCCCTTTCTTCTCCTCCTCACCCCCTTAGTCCTCGCCGATCCAACCTACAAAATCTACGACATCGAACTCGTTCAACTCACAAGACTCCCAAATTACATCGAAGAGACCGTCTACCTTGGCGCTCGAGGCACCATCCCCGGCGCCCGGTAGACTGCGATTTAACATGGAACGCCAGCGAAGCATCTCAAGTTGCCGCCACGGGGCCACCCGTAGCGAAGCAATTTAATTGTGATGACCCGAATGTTAATGTGTTGATGGAAAGGATGACTGTTGATCCTTACCAGCCATTGTATCTGACTGTCAGTCTCAAGTAAGTTGCCCAAACCGCTCTAGTATCACCCCACACCGTCATTAGACATTGTGTTCTTCCTCCGTTCCTCCTCCCAAAGGATAGAACAGACACTAAGACAGTTTCTCCTCTGCAGCAACTCCGACCCCGTCACCTGGAACCCCTTCGCGCACGGCCCGTTGCCAGCTCGAGGTGACATTTACACGGACACATCCCATGCGAAAATTGAAGGTGTGGCGAGTGGACGATGGTTCCAGAAGTGGATCTTTGATAATCATGAGTTCACCATCCGTGGGGCACCGCCCGTGAGTTTGCCGGAGGCCTTGAAGGAGTGGAATGCCCCAAATGGGACGGGTAGTTTACCGCCGGATTGGAGTCAGGATAAGGGGGGTTCGATGGGGGGTTGAGGGAGGGAGAGGAAGGGAGATAAGCTTTGGGAAAGGTGGGACTGCGGTTGTCTATAGAGGTGGGGGGTGGACTGTGTTTTCTTTGCAAAAGGAAGGGGGAGAAAAAGATATTGACTTTCGGTGTACGCTTCACAGATAGATGATGGTGATAAAGATGCGATATTTGAAAGGAAGAAAGGTTATTTTGTGAAAGAGGTGGGCATCTTGAATGACGAGAAGGGATAGTATAAGGTCAATACAATGGGCTCGAAGTAGCAGAATGGAGACGTTGAAGGAATAGCAGTGTCCAGAAATGGCGGACAACCGTCATAGAAGGTTACGAATGTGAATCGAGATGAGCGATAGAGGAGCCAGGTCCCTTTGGATTTTTTACAGTGAATGCAATCGAAACCTGATTCATACTCATTATAAGCCATCAGTCAGACGGCATGAAAGTAAGCAAGAGGGCAGACAATATTCAAAGAAGAAAAAGAAGGCCGGCAGCGAGTTGGTATCAAGCCTTCGAACGGCTCTAGGGAGGTGGTGAAGTCAAACAGCATTCGCTCCTCGGCGCACCATGTCTCAGCAAGGCCCTAGACCTCTGGCTCCAAGGGGCTCGTGAAGGCCAGCAAGGGGAATCGTAATTGCCTACCACGACATGACCACATATCTAAAGAGGACCGCGACTCAGATAGCGAGAGGCAAGGGGGCAACATGTTCCTCTAAAGATGAGCCTCCATCCATCGTCCAGAATCTCCAATCATGCGCGCAGATCTCACCCTCAGATTTCGCTCTCTGAGCTTGGGACTTTCACGTTTTGAAAAAGCATACAAATATCGACCCGGCTATCGATATCAATTCAGAAAGCCATCCCCTTGGTCTTTGCTCTCCATCTACGAGACCATGGATGGAGAAGGCTCGAATTTCGGGCTTGCAAGCCCGGATCTGCTTAAGAAGATCGATCGGCTTTTTACATGCAATGTAGGAGAATACGTCGATCTTCCGCAGCTGGTCGTCGTCGGTGATCAATCAAGTGGCAAGAGCTCTGTTCTGGAAGCACTAACGAATCTCCCCTTTCCCCGAGAGAGTGGACTTTGTACCCGATTCGCCACACAAATCACCTTTCGGCGATCCCAAGAGACCCGAGTATCGGTCTCAGTGATTCCCGCTGAAACTGCAACTGAAGAACACAAGATTACCTGTCGTGCTTCGACTGCGAATGATTTTCGATCATTGGACGCGGGCTCTTTTGCCAACATCATGAAACAGGCACATACGCTCTTCACAGCTCGGTTCTAGTAATGACTTGACCAGGTCAACACCGTGATGGGCCTCGCACCGGATGAGTCCGGCGTGAAAGTACGTTTCCTAACGGTTTCCTGCGTCTTGAGATCTCTGGGCCGAAAGAAGATCATCTGAGCGTCATCGATGTGCCAGGAATTTTCAAGAGAACCACTTCCAGGGTGACGACCAAATGCGGCGGCGGCGGCGGCGGCGGCGACGAGGGCGGAGGCCGTAAGGAGGGCTCGTGCATGCGCTTACTGGGAAGCATAGTATGTATATGTGATGTGATAGAGCAATAGTTCATTGGATGAAGAATCGAATCAATTAAGCAGGTATGATGTTGACTGAATAGGAATTATTACCGTGGAGGCGCTCACCGATTAGTATTAATTTTATGCCAAGACGGCCGGATCAACTATTCCCCCTCCCTGCAATGCCAAGCGGCCCCTTCAACACGAGGAAAGGGATAGTATGCTCAGAGCGACGGCCAATGGCGTACCTAGACAATCATGATTTGTGGTATTGAGTTCTTCACCAACCTTGCAGATGCCAGCACCCGTCCGCCAAGAGCGTCCCGAACGATCAATGTGACACGCCACGTTGCAGCACTTCCCTCCGAAGCATCGCTACTGTGCCATCACAAGGAAAGCAACCATAAAAGGGCAATGGCGCTTAATGAGAGAAAAGCATGGGATCGCAGGAATCCGACTAGGAGAGGATATTTACATTCGAACATAAGCACTACATAATCTTAGAAAGATCTATTGTTTGCAATAGACTGACCGTCGGTTCGGTTTTCGATTCCAACTTTTGGAATCGACTCGAATCGACAATCCAACTTTAGGAATCGAATCGAAAATCGATTCGATTCCAACTATTTTGAAATCGAATCAAATCGAATCGAGTCGATTTTCAATTTCAAAAATTGAAATCGAATCAAATCGTCAAAAATGTCAAGAATACTAAAAATAGTATAAATTAAGTTTAAATTTAGATTTTTTATTAATTACTAGATAATGCTTAGTAGTAATAGATTGATCGCGTCGGTTCGGGAAATCGAGTTCGATTCGAGAAATTGAATCGAATCTTGACAATTCGATTCGAATCAAATCGAAAGTCTTGACAATTTAATTCCTAAAGTTAAAATCGACAATTCGATTCGATTTCAAAAGTTAAATCGAAAATCGAATCGAAAAATCGAATCGAATTGTCAAGACTATTATTTTTAGTAAATTTTATTATTTTTAGTAATAATTTAATTATTTTTAGTAACAATTAATTAATAATTTAATAGAAATAGTTAATCTATTTATATTAATTAATAAATATATTAGAAATTTCTTTTTATAAATGTATTACTACTAAGCATTATCTAGTAATTAATAAAAATCTCAATCTAAACTAAATATATACTATTTTTAGTATTCTTGACATTCTTGGCGATTCGATTCGATTTCAATTTTTGAATCGAAAATCAACTCGATTCGATTTAATTCAATTTTCGATTCGATTTCTAAAGTTGAATTGTCGATTCGATTCGATTCCAAAAGTTGGAATCGAAAATCGAATCAACGAATAGTTTAATTTAAAATTCGATTTTAGACGCACTTTAAGAAATTGTAGAAGCGTTTATATTTTTTTTTTTCTTTAGTAAGTATATTATCTTGTTGCATTACTATTGTAATTATAGAATTTAATCAATATTTTACTCTATATAAATTCGAATCTTGCAACAATTTACGTCAAACGTATTATAATTTAACTTAAGAATTGTTAGTTTATTAAGTATTTAATAAAGCAATTTGATTTTTTCTAATAGTAGAAATTCTAAAATAATTCTTTATTTTTTTCTCGAACAATTATAATATGTTCTTTGTGCTAGTTGTAAATTAAATCTTCAAAATTTAATTATTAATAACTCTCTTCTAGCAATCGAAATTATTAAATATATTATTTTTTTGCATTATTATTAATAAAATTTATTTGTTTATATTGTAGTTATAGATGCAATATCTTTAATAGTATAATATATCTATTAATAAATTTAATTTAAAATAATCTTGAACTTTATTCGAAAAGAATTCTCTTCTTTGTTTATTACTTAATTATTATTTTTTTCTTTGCAATATATATTTTATAATTCGACAACAATCTTCTTTAAGTTTAAATCTATAATACAATTACAGTACTTAATTATTATAATTTGCTCGATTGTTTGCAAACTTATTTAAAATCAATTTTATCAATATATTTTTTAAGCAAGACTAAAAATTTGTTTAATATCTATTAATAATATTAGATATAAAAATATATCTCGAGTTATTTGCGTTAACTTAAGAAAGTTCGAAGCATTATCTCTTTAATACTCTCAAATTAAATATTTATCTTCTATAATATTAATTCGAAGATATTAATTATCTTTATTTTAAGTCGAATAAAAGTATTAAGATTATCGAAATAAAAGTCTTGCAACAATTGCAACAAGTTACAAAAGTATTAGCAAAAAATTATATATATTACTACATTGTATTATTTCTTTAACAATATTTGCTCTTTATACTTTTACTCTTAAACTAGCAATTAAATTATAATAACGTCGAAAATAAATTTTAAATCTAATTTTATATTTTGTCTTATAATTAATAGTATTATTATTATTTTTCTTATTTTATATCTTGTAAAGACTTAATTTCTATATAGAATTTAAAATATTAACAAAATTATATAATATGCTATTAAGTTTTTCTATTTTCGAATAATATTTTGCAAACTTTGTTAAAACTTTATTGCAAATTCTTGTTACAATTTTTGTCAAAAAACAAATATTAATTTTAATTATTTTCTTTAGATATTTAAGATAATTAAATATTGCATCAAATATTCGAAATTTTAAATAAATATTTATATTAGTTATTTATAAAACTATAAGAGTATATTTGTAAAAAGAATTTGATATATTATTAATAAGTAATATTAATTGTTACTTGCTTTTGTCTAGTCTAATTTGTTATATTTTTTAATTTTAAAAGTATTTCTTTATTTAAAGATTAATAAAATTGCGTAATTAATATATATAACAAAGTATTAAATAGATAGATTTTCAATAAATACAAATATCTTATACTAGTTTTTGTAATTTTTTTAATTTATTTTTAAAAGACTCTAAAGTAAAGCAAATATTAAGCTAAGTTATTAATAGCAACTATAAAAACGCAAATCTAGATAAAATTTAGCAAATATGTTATCTCTTTGTATTATTACAAAAATTAATATCTTTTTAATTACAATAGACAAGTTTATACTTTTTGCAATATTTTAAATTTGTATATTCTTTAATTATATAACAATATTGTTAATTATTGTTTTTAATTCTAAAATTGCAATAAAATTTTAAGTTACTAGATTAATAATATAAGTTAAACAAAAAATAAAGTTTTGTTATTTGTTTTATTAAAATTTTTATTAATTTAGAGCTCTTTCGAATTTGTCTTTTAGAGTACTATTATTGCTTATATTATTAGTAACAATATCAAGAAGTTTGTCTTTAATTTTAAAAAACTTCAAGATTTTTATAAGTTCTAATACTAATTAACAATCTATATACTTAATATTAAAAAAAGTAAATTTAACAAAATATTTGCGAAATTGAAATGCAATATTAACTTAATATATTAATACTTTTAAATAGACAATTTTTTAAAAACTAAATTATATATTTAAAGCAATAAAGATACGCTAAATATTTCTAAAACTTATTTTAATTTTTTTACAAATTTAATTGAAGTTTGAGAGAATTATCTTTGATAGTTTTGTGCAATCTAGAAGTACTAGCTTTGATTAAAGCATTTTTAATAACTTTCGAAAATAAGAACTATTAATAATATAAAAAAGTAGATTTAAATTAATAAAAGTTTTGTATAATTAATCTTCTTAATTACTTTAAATAAAGAAAAACAATAAATCAATATAATTTTTTTTCTAATAATATATTAGTTTTGCATTAATTATTTGCATTATTAATTGTAATTTATACAATTAAAAACTAAATTAATTGTAATTTGCAATTTAGATTTTTTTTGTTTTAAACAAAAAGTAGATCGAAGATATTTTTTTATATTTATTGTGCTTAAATAATTTTAAGCAATAGAATAATTTAAAAGCTTATAACAGCTTTTGCAAATAATTTTACAAAAATTCTTTATAATTGAAGTTACTTAAACAAATTTGTTTCAAAGTTTAAACTATACTTTTATATTAATCTTTTTTGCTTAATATAAATTAATAAGTCTTAATTAAGTTTGATTTAAAATACTTTTGTTAATTGTAATTTGTAATCATTATTCTTAAAATTAAATATTAATATTTGAACTCTACTTAATATATTTGTTTTTCTCTCTTAATATAAGCAACGAAAAACTGTTTCTAATTTTGTTTAGTATTTTGTAAAGAATTCTTTTTTTATTGTCGAAAATAGAATTGAGAAAATTTTAATTAAATTAACTTGCAAATTAATTAAAACGTAAATTACTAAATAATAAATTGCGCAAAATAGATTTGCGAGAATTATCTTTAATTGAAGATAGTAATTAATTTGAAGCTTTTAAAAAATTAGATATATTACAAATAAAAACAATAAAAACAATATTTTTAAATAATATATAAAGAATCTCTTCGAAATAAAAGAGTAATACAAAATAATAATGCAAGTAATAATTAAATTAAGCAAATTATTATAGAATAAAATATAGTTGTAAACTCGAAAATATTAAGAGAATCTCTTTAAAATAAAAAAGTAATGCAAAATAATAGTACAAGCAACAATTAGTTCGAGTAAATTATTATATAACAATATAAACAAATCTAATTGTAATTTCGAAGTATATTAAATTATACTCTAGTAAAAATTCCAAATTTATAATAATATAAGTCTAAAAATAATAATTCTTAATATAATAACGTAATTTTTGATTTCTTAACAATTTGATTCGATTTAATTTTAAAATAGTTAAAATCGAATTAATTTTTAATTTGATTTCTAAAGTTGAATTGTCGATTCGAGTTAATTTCAAAAGTTAAAATCAAAAATTAAATTTACAATTAATCTAGATATACATAGACAACTAGACATTATTAAAAATAGTAAGTATTATACGCTTAATTTTAAATTAAGCGCGTCTTCGACAAATACAAGAGACATAATTAGTTATATATAAGCTAGAATCAAGTCTAGAGTTATATTAAATACTTAGTTATATAAAAATCGATAGAAACAAAGCAATCGATAGAATAGTTAACAATATTTATAGATTAGCACTTTTATTAAAGCAACAACAAGTATGCGAATTAATTGCTTAAACAACGCTTATAGATAATTGCGCTTAAAATGCTTAAAAAAAGATATAAATAAAGAATACAAATAAAGTTTATTATCGAAAACTAGCTTTCGAAGTCTCGATTAACTATTTAATTTTATATTGCAATTGTCTTAAGATATACAATACGTTATTAATATAGCTTAAAACAAACAAGATTAAATTTAATTAATTTCTTTATAAATAAAGAGTATTTAAAGTATTAAGTTTTTGTTGCACTTGCAATTGCAAATGCATAACAATAGAATATATACTACTAGTATACTCTAATTAGAAGCAAGAAAAGATAGAACTATAAAAGAGAACAAATACAATAAATATAAGAAAATTGCTAAATATATACAATAATATTATTGCAATATTGCGTATAATTTTAATTATTAAGCTATTAAATTAATTTCAAGCTACAATATTGTTAGAGTTCGAGAAAATCAAAAAAAGAAAACAAGAACTTAAACTTATAGAGCTCTCGAATAAAGAATTTTCTTAGTATAATAAACAATAAATAGAAAGCAATCGACGAGACAAAACAAACGTTGCATTAGCGTTGTATTAATGCAATATCAACACTAATAATATAGAGCTTGCATAGATTCTTTAGAGTAATAAATCAAATAAGAAGAAAAAAAATTATACTTGTTAACAAAAACAAAAAACAAAAAACAAAAAATATTTTTAATAATAAGTTAAAATATAAAAAATTATAATATTTAATTTAATAAAAATAATTTTTACTATATAAAAATAGTTAGATTTTTAAAAATTATTTAATATATATATAACAAAAGTTAAAAAAATATTATACAAATTTTTTCTTTAATATATTAATATTAAAGACAAAGAAATCAAAACTTTATATTTGCAAAAAAAAAAATAGCAAAATTAAATAATATTTAGAAATAATATTTAGTTATATAATTAAAGTAAAAATGTATTGCAAATAGTATATATAAGTTAAATTAAAACTTTTCTAATAATCAATTGCAATATTAAAAAATTATAAAAATACTATATAAAATATAGCTAAATATAACTATTTTCTTTACTTTTATTTTGTTACTAAAGATTTCTATATATTGTTACTTAATACAAGTTTAAAAATTATATTACTTTTAATTAAATATTTTTTTCTTTTTTTTTACTTATTTTATTACTTTTAGTTATATATTTTCTTTACTATTATTTAAAATATATATATAAATATAATAAAATTAAAATATACAACTAAGTTAAAAATATACAACTAAGTTTAAATTAATTTAGTTCGATAGTTTTAAAAAGTTATATATTTTAGAGTCTTAAAATATTAAAATACAATTTGATAAATATATATATATTAATATCGCGAAGTTGTTAATATAATAATAAAATTATTTAATTTTTAATACTCTTGCAATTGTTATTATATAATCTATATTGTATAATATTTTAAATTGTATAAACTATAAAAACAATTTATAGTATATAAAAGAAACTTTTGTTTAAATATTTGTATTGCTTTTTTATATAGAAATCTAATTAGAAAAAACTTAAAACAAGATAAATAATATTATTTTTAGCATTTTTTTTTAAATTATATAGAATCTACAACTTCTTATTAGAGAAAGTTATACTTAAAATAATTAAATTAATAAACTTATTGTTTTTATCAAATTTCTTCAAAAAGAGAATATCGAGATTTGCACAATAATATAATATTTTTAATATTTTTTGCTAAGTTTTATATAGATATTGTAGACTTATATTAATATAAGCTAACAAATTTTACAAAATTAACTTATTATATCTAACTTATATATATATAAATTGTAAAAAAAGTTAAATTTACAAAGCAAGTTTGTTTTAATTAATTCTAGTATTATTGTTATTAAAAATATATATATTAAACTTAAGCAAGATATTAATTTGTTTAACAAAGTATTATAATACAAAAAGGCACTAAAATATAAGTAAAAAATAAAAAATAAAAAAAATTACAAAATTGCGTTTTTTAGTACAATAGTTGTATTAATAGTCCTTTGTCTTAATATATTAACAATCTTTTGTCTCAAAATATTACAAATATAAATAAGCAAAATAAAGTAAAATCAATATTTATTTAATTATTTAATTTCTTCTTAAGTTAAGAGAGATAACACTTAGTATCTACCTTTTGGTGTTCTGGCGTCCACATTTGGTAGGTGTTGAAGCCGCTTTATGCTGCCAGAACACCGAGGGCTGAGGGGCAGGGGGAGTCAAGCGACCGCAGCGGCGAAACAAGGATCTGAAAGTCCGAGGTTCAATGTCCAGGATTGTGCTCCATCTCTGGCTCAACCCATCCGAAGGACCTCAGTGTGGGCAGTCAACATAAATACCGACATGGCACCCTCCGATGGTGCCCTTCTTGCTCTTTATCTCGCTCCACTGGTAAAGCAGGACTGTATTTCCGTCATATGCCTCGAGTACTGTCATCGTTCCTTATACCGTCAAGCTCCCACAGCTCAGAGCCTCTTTTATTCTCTACTCTCGACCGCAACGCTGT
>JAABUZ0100001355.1_pt1 | contig 47371 bp, 49 predicted proteins | sample 5562091 | NCBI WGS metagenome assembly JAABUZ01 (sample SAMN12813069, study PRJNA571459) | rock metagenome | isolation source: Antarctica rocks | place: Antarctica: Victoria Land, Linnaeus Terrace sud | collected 2015-12-21
CAACCTGCAGCGCCAGGTGATCCACTCGTCCGAGCGGGTCGGCGTGGCCAAGGTGGACTCGGCCGAGCAGACGATCACCGCCCTGAACCCGGACGTCACGGTCAAGAAGTACCAGGTGCGCCTCGGCGCCGAGAACATCATGGAGATCCTGCCGGGCTACGACATCGTCGTCGACGGTCTGGACAACTTCCCGACGCGGTACCTGCTCAATGACGCCTCGGTGCGTCTGCAGATCCCCGTCGTGTCAGCGGCGATCCTCGGCTTCGAGGGGCAGCTGTCGGTGTTCAAGCCCTATGACGGCCCGTGCTACCGCTGCCTGTTCCCGGTCCCGCCCCCGGCTGAGCTGGCTCCGTCCTGTGGCGCCAACGGTGTCCTCGGCGTGCTGCCGGGGACGATGGGCCTGCTGCAGTCGACCGAGGTGATCAAGCTCATCCTCGGCGAGGGCGAGCCGCTCATCGGCCGGCTGCTGATGTATGACGCGCTCGCCGCCGCGATGACCGAGGTCAAGGTTCGCCGCGACCCGAACTGCCCGATCTGCTCGCGCGATCCCGAGGCGATCGGTCACGAGGAGATGGGCGTCTTCCCCGATTACGAGGCGTTCTGCGCCGGCGCGCACTAGCCCCACGGACGCACTGGATACGATCCCGCCATGGCCACCATTCGCATTCCCCCCGTGCTGCGCCCCTCTGTCGGCGGCGAGAAGGAGATCAGCGCCGACGGCGTCAACGTCGGCGAGATCCTGCGCTCGGTCGCCGACAGCCACCCCGAGACCCAGACTCAGCTGTTCGCCGCGGACGGTGGCTTGAACCGCTACGTCAACGTCTATCTCAATGACGAGGACGTCCGCGTGCTCGACGGTCTGGACACCGCGGTCGGCGAGCGCGACACGCTGGTCATCCTGCCGGCGATGGCGGGCGGGACAGGGGCGACGCGCGCCGACTGATCAGGTCCCGGACTCGTCCGGGGCAGCGATCGGATCCAGGCCCTCGGGCGTCCAGCGCAGGAGCCGGATGTCGGAGACGACCTTCAGGTGCCTTCGCATGGCGGTTTCCGCGCTACGGGGGTTCTGAGCGCGGATTGCCTCGGTGATCCGGGCGTGGTCGGTGAGCGAGCGCGGAGGGCGCCCGGGCTCGCCCAGCGAGGCGAGGCGCGTCTCGTGGATCCGGTCACCGAGCGCGTCCATGACGTCCTTGAGCAGCGGATTGTGCGCTGCATCGGCGATCGCCTGGTGAAAGCGGCGGTCCGCCGCCTCCCCGATCCCGCCGCCGGCAACGTCGCCCCTCATCGCCTGCAGCGCAGCCTCGATCTCCGCCATCTCGGGCTCCGTCCGCCGTTCCGCGGCCAATCGGGCGAGCATGCACTCGATCGCCTCGCGTGCCTCGAGCACGTCGGGCAGTCGCCGCCTGCGGGTCAACATCATCTTCAGGCGCTCGGGGTCGACACTCAGCGAGCGCACGTAGATGCCGCCTCCATGCCGGACCTCCAGCAGGCCCTGAACCTCGAGTGAGACGGTCGCCTGGCGCAGGGAGACGCGGCTGACCCGCAGGGCCTCCGCGAGCGCCCGCTCAGACGGCAGCCGATCGCCCGGCTGCAGCCCCTGCTCGCGCACGAACTCGCGCAGCAGCTTCTCGAGCTGCTCATAGAGCCGGCGGCCGGCGGGGGCGGACAGACCGCTGGTATCGGGTCGCGCGCGCGACCCCGGTCCGGGCGTCACGACACCATCCGATCGTCGCGGCTCGCGGTGTGGGGCCCGGCCAGCACGCCGCGGACGACGCCCAGCTCGACCAGTTCGGCCGGGGCCAGGCGCAGCTGGCCGGCGATCAGCGGCACGTCTTTTAGATCTCGCTTGAGAATTGCCGTCGCGGACTCGGGAGTGATCACGGAAAAGTATCCGTTCGCGGTGATCCACAGGTTCTCCACCGACGCCAGAGACAGGGAACCGCCGGATCCGCCCTCGCCGACGGTGAGCGACAGGATCGGCACTCGCGCGGCGGCGATGGCCCGCAGCAGCCCGGCGATCGCCGTGGCCACGCCCTCGGCCTCGGCCCGGACGCCGCTGTCGGCCCCCGGCGAGTCGATCAGGGTCAAGATCGGCATCCCGAGTCGGTCGGCCAGCTCGACGAGCCGCTGCGCGGTGCGATATCCGGCGGCCCGCGTGCTGCCTCCCGTCTGTGCGGCGAACGCGATCGTGGCCCCAGCTCGCGAACCGAAGCCGCAGCGGACGCTCCGATCCACGCCTCCGACCCGGTCACCGCGGATCTCCAGGATCCGTTCGAAATAGTCCTCCAGGTAGGCGGCGGCGCGTGGCTGGGCGGGATCTCGCGCGCGCAGCACCTGGCGCCAGCCTCGCTCCGGCGGTCCCACGGAGCGGTTGGACGGCAGCGGCGGGAGGGCGGCCGGTGGGCGGCCGGCCGGTGAGAGCAGCTCGATCGCCAGCGCAAGGCGCTCGCGCAGCGCCGAGGCCGGAAGGACGGCATCGATGAATCCGGACTGCCATTTGGCCTCGGCGGTGAACGCCTCGGCGTCCTCGGCGTCATCGCCCCGAACCCGTGACCCGGCGAACGCGACCGCCGCCCCGGTCTCGCCCAGGATGACGTCGGCCCCGGCTCCCAGCGACGCCCACACCCCGCCCGTGGTCGGGTGACGCGCGACGCAGATGTGCGGGATCCCCGCCGCGCTCAGCTGAACGAGGGCGCGAGCCACCCGAGGCATCTGGATCAGTGAGCGCATCCCCTCCTGCATCCGGGCGCCCCCGGTTCTCAGCACCGAGACCAGTGGCACGCGCTCGGCGATCGACACCGCGATCGCGTCGATGATCCGGGTTCCCTCGGATTCGCCCATCGAGCCGCCCAAGAAGGCGAAGTCGAAGATTACGGCCAGGCACGCGCGGCCACCACTTCGCGCCCGTCCCGCCGTGACTGACTGCTCGTGCCCGGTGCGCGCGCGAGCCCGAGCGAGGATCTCCGGGTAGGCGGGCCACGCCAGCGGGTTGCCGGCCAGCGGCTGATCGGGCAGCGGCTCGAACTCGTCCAGCAGGTCGTCGATGTCTGCGGGCTCGTCGCCGGCGTCGCTCACGATCGCGTCACACGACATCGTCGGCGTCCTGCGGTGAGGCGGCGAACCTGACCCGCAGCGCCTCTGAGTGCTCGCCGAGGACCGGCGGCGGCGCCGGGTCGCTCGGTGGCGAACCGCTGAACCGCAACGGCGATGCCGGAAGCGAGATCTCGCCGAGCGTACTGTGAGCGGTCTGCACGATCAGACCCTGGTCGCGGACCTGCTCGCTCGCGTAGACGCGGTCGAGCGCCTTGACCTCGCCGGCGGGGATACCGTGTTCGGCGAACCGCTTGATCCACTCCGCCACGCCCCGCTGCGCCAGACGCCGTTCGATCAGCGCGCTCAGCTCAGATCGGTTGGCAACCCGGCTGCGGTTGCCGGCGAACTCGGGTGCGTCCGGCGGAATCTCGAGCAGCTCGGCGAATCGGCGCCAGGTGGGCTCGTTGCCGACCGCGAGAACGATCTGGCCGTCGGCGGCGCGGAACGCCCCGTACGGCGACACTGTCGGGTGGTGGTTTCCGGTGGGCTCCGGGACCTCCCCGGCCACCAGGTAGCGCGTCCCCTGGAAGGCGTGGATCGCCACCTGGCCGGCGAGCAACGAGGTCTCGATCCGCTGGCCGGCGCCGCTGCGCGCACGTTCTTGCAGCGCGGCCAGGATCCCGATCGTCCCGTACAGCCCGGCGGTCAGATCGGCGATCGGAACGCCGACGCGCAGCGGGTGCTCGGGGTCCTCGCCGGTCAGGCTCATGAGGCCGCCCTCGGCCTGGAGGATCTGGTCATAGGCGACCCGGTCACGCTCCGGGCCGGTGCTTCCAAAGCCGGTGATCGTGAGCACGATCAGCTGAGGATTGATGTTCGCCAGGGCCTCGGTGGTGAGGCCCAGGCGGTCCATCACGCCAGGACGGAAGTTCTCGACCAGCACATCCGCCCAGACCAGCATCCGCTCGAGCAACACCCGATCCTCGGGATCCTTGATGTCAAGCACGACGCTGCGCTTGTTGCGGTTGGTGGAGAGGAAGTAGGTGCTCTCCTGCTGACCCTCGGGTCCGACGAACGGTGGACCCCACTCGCGGGTGTCGTCCCCCGAGTGGGGGCGCTCGACCTTGATCACCTCGGCGCCGAGGTCGCCGAGGATCATGGTTGCGTAGGGCCCGGCCAGCACCCGGGAGAGATCGAGCACGCGCACGCCGGCCAGCGGCGGCTCCCGATCGCATCGACCGGCCCCGGCCGTCGGGGCGGCCGCCGCGTCAGCGGCGGTGTCGCCCCCCGACCGATGGTCCGAACCAGTGGTGCCCACTACGGCGTCGCCTTGGCCAGCGCGGCCGCGGACAGCAGCTGCACCTGGTGCTCGTTGCCCTGCAGGTCGACCCGGAAGGCGCCGTAGGGACCGAACACGTTGTGGTAGGAGTTGTAGTCAAGGCTTCCGCTTGCGCCCTCGTAGTTGATCTTCGTGCCCGCGGCGAGCAGCTTCTTGCACTCGGCGAACGAGTAGCAGGGGGTGCCCGGGGGATTGGTCACCTTGGTCATCTCGGCCGCCACCTTGTTCCCGTCCGAGCTCTTGGCCGCAGTTTGCGCCAGCGCCAGGGAGATCACCGCGTCGTAGGCGTAGTTGGCGTTGGCCAGCGGCTGCTGGCCCTTGAAGTTGGCGTTGAACAGCGCGGTGAACTCGTCGCTGGCCTTGCCCGAGACCGAGGTGCCGTAGACCGAGGTCAGGTGGGCGTGGGCGACCGGGAAGGTCACCGCCTTGAGGTACTCGCTGGCGCCCGTCACGTCGGTCCCGACGAACGGGATGGCCAGGCCGTCGGCCTGTTGGAAGTCCCGGTACAGGACTGCCGCAGTCGGGGCGTCGGTCTGGGTGAAGATCACATCCGGCTTGGAGGCGATCAGCGTGTGCACCTCGGGGACGTACGAGGTCTGTCCGGGCGTCACGTTGACGGCGCCGACGATCGTGCCGCCGAGCTTCTTGAACGTCGCCTCCACCGGCTTGATCAGCGTCTGCGCGGCCGCGTCGGTGTAGAACATCAGCGCCGCTCGCCGGTAGCCGTGCTGATGGGCATACAGCGCCATCGCCACGCCGAGCTGGCTGTCGGACGGGCTGTCGCGAAACAGCAGCGGATCGGTCTGGTGATCGCGCGAGGTGTCGCCGCCCTGGAACTCGTCGACGATCGAGGAGCTCTTGAGGATCGGCTCGACCGCGGCGATCTCCTGCGTCTCGGGACCGATCACCCCGGAAACCCCGCTGGAGAGCAGCTTCTGGGTCGCCGGCACCGCGTCGGCGAGGTCGCACTGGGTGTCCTGCTGGCTGAGCTTGACCTGCTTGCCGTTGACCCCACCGGCGGCGTCGATCGACTTCTGGGCGACCTGCGCCCCCTGGAGCATCGCTTGACCGAGGCTGGCCAACCGTCCGCTGAAGCACGACAGGACCCCGTAGCTGCCGGCCCCGCCCCCGCCCCCGCCGCCACCGCCGCCGCTCGCCCCGGTGACGCCGCTGCTGGATGAGCTGCCACATGCTGCCAGTGCCGCCGCCGCGATGATCGCGAGCCCGGTACTGGTGAGCTTCTTCGCCTCGATCGCCATCAAACCCTCTCCTTGACCCTCGTTGACCCTCGGTGATGTCGGGCGCCTAATGCCAGTGGCCCGATCGCTGTTTGCGCCCGCGGCGGCGCGCAGGGCTGGGCGGCGCTCACGACAGCCGCCCCAGATACAGGTTGATCACGCTTTCGTCCTGCGCCAGATCCCGGGCGCAGCCGTCCAGCTGGTTACGCCCCAGGACCATCACGTAGGCCCAGTCGGCGTGCTTGAGCGTCCGTCGCGTGTTCTGCTCGACGACCAGGATGCTGACGCCGGTTCCTGCGACCTTGGCGATCTGTTCCCACAGCATGCCCTGGAACATCGGCGACAGTCCAGCGCTGGGCTCGTCCAGCACCAGCACGGTTGGATCGAGCATCAGGCCGCGCGCCATGGCCAGCATCGAGCGCTGGCCGCCGCTCAACGTCCCCGCGGTGCGCTTCAGCGCGCCCGTCAGGTCAGGGAACAGCCGGCACAGCTCCTCCAGCCGCGACTCCAGTCCGGACTCGCGGCAGTAGCCGCCCATCTCGAGGTTCTCGCGGACGGTCAGGCTCGGGAACACGTTGGCAACCTGAGGCACATAGGAGATCCCGGCGCGGACGAGCTTCTCGGTGGTCAGACCGGTGACGTCGTCACCGTTGAGCAGCACCCGGCCAGAGCTCGCGCGGATGATGCCCAGCAGCGCCTTGAGCAGGGTGGACTTGCCGGCGCCGTTGGGGCCGACGATGGCGGTGATCCGCCCGGCGTGGGCGCGCACGCTGACGTCGGAGATGACCGGCTCCCCGCCGTAGCCGGCCGTGATCTGATCGAGCTCGAGCACCGGCGGTGCTGCGCCGTCGCGGTCGCTGGTTTCAGTGGTCATCGTCCACCGAGCCCAGGTAGGCGGTGACCACCCGCTCGTCATCGCGCAGCGACCCGTAGGGACCCTGGGCGATCACGTGGCCGAGGTCCATGACCACCACCTCGTCGCAGGTCTCCTCGATGAACTTCATGTTGTGCTCGACGATCACTACGGTGCTGCCGGCGGTGACGAACCCCTTGATCGCCTGGCTCATCCGCTCGCCGAGGACCGGGTTGACGCCCCCCATCGGCTCGTCGAGGATCACCAGCCGCGGTTGGGCGGCGGCCACGCGAGCGAACTCGACCAGCCGCTTCTGGCCTCCGCTCAACGTCTCGGCCCGCTCGTGCGCCAGCCCGGAGAGGTTGAAGCGCTCGAGGATCTCCTGTACCCGGACCCGGTCGGCCCGCTCGCCTCGACGCACGGCTCGAGCCGTGAACAGGTTGCGGAGGATGGATTCGCGTCCGAACGCCCGCAGCCCGAGCATCACGTTGTCGACCACGGTCAGACTGCCCCACTCGCGCGGCGCCTGGAAGGTGCGGATCAGCCCCAGCCGGGAGATCAGGTGAGGCGGTTGGCTGATCAGCTCCCGGCCGTCGAAGCGGACCGAGCCGCTGTCCGGGCGTCCGAATCCCGAGATCATGTCGATCGCCGTGCTCTTCCCGGCGCCGTTGGGCCCGATCAGTCCGATGACGGTGCCCGCATGGACGCCGAAGCTGCAGTCGTCGACCGCCTTGACCCCGCCGAAGCTCTTGGTCAGCGCCTGGACGTCGAGGATCGTCTCGACGCTCACGCGGTCGCACTCTCCTCGGGCTCGGCTTGTCGGCGGCCGGCTCCGGTCAGGCCGCGGGCGAGCGGGCCGCCGCGCGGCGAGCGCGGCAGACCATGGCGATCCGGGAACAGCCCCTGCGGGCGGTACTTGAGCATCAGCACGATCAGCAGGCCGACCAGGATCTCGCGCATCGACGGGGCGAACTCGGGGCGCGACTGGATGTTCGGCAGGTAGCGGGTCAGCTCGATGAAGCCGATGTAGACGATGAATGTGCCGACCACCACGCCGCGGACGTTGCCGCGGCCGCCCACGAGCACGGCGGCGTACAGCGTGAGGATCTCCTGCGGCGCCCATGCCGACGGGTTGAACGCTCCCAGGTAAGCGGCGAACAGGGAGCCTCCGAGCGTGGCGAGACCGGCCCCGATCACATAGGCGATCAGCTTGGCGCGGAAGATCCCGCGCCCGAACGCGGCGGCGGCGCGCTCGTCGTCGCGGATCGCCCGCATCGATCGGCCGTACGGGCTGGCCGAGAGCCGCTGCATCACGAGCACCACGAGCAGCAGCACGACGGCGCAGAACCCGAGCAGAAAGTACTTGTAGTCGGTGTAGGAGAGGCCCAACGGTCCGGCCATCGGAGTGACCAGGCCGGAGATCCCGTTGAAGCCGTTGAACAGGGGCGTGTCGACCCCGACGACCACGTAGATCACGCTGATCACCCCGAGCGTGGTGATCGCGAAGTAGATCTCGCGCAGGTTCCTCAAGGCGATCACGCCGACCACAGCGGCGATCGGGAGGACGATCACCACCGCCAGGAGCACCGCGAGCAGGTACGGCAGATGCCAGCCGAGGATGTACTGCTCCGGTGCCGGCGCCGGTCCCGCGGTCATCGCGATCGTCAGGTACACGCCGAGCGCGACGTAGCCGTACAGCGCGAGGTCGAAGTCCCCCGCCCAGCCCCAGATGATGTTCACACCCTGGGCCATGATCGAGAAGATGCAGGCCTCGGTGAGGATCGAGATCCAGTAGCTCACGAGCCGGCCACCTGGCGTCCGGAGACGAGGATCCCGTTGGGGCGGAAGAGGAGCAGGATGACCAGTACTCCGAGCGCGAAGGCGAGCTGGTAGCTCGAGTTCGTGTATGCGCCGGCGAGCTCGAGCACGAGCCCGACCACGAGCGCCCCGACCAACGTTCCGTACGGCCGGCCGAGGCCGCCGGCGACGGCCGCGGTGAGGGTGATCAGCAGGTAGCCGAAGCCCAGCGAAGGCGTGAAGGTGCCGATCGTCTCGGCCAGGACGAAGCCGGAGAAGCCGGCGACCATGCCGGCGATCCCCCAGGTGGCGGTGATCACCCGGCGGGCCGGGATTCCGCTCGCCGCGGCCAGCTCGCGGTTATCCGAGACGGCCCGCAGGGCCTTTCCGAACTTGGTCCGCTGCAGCAGCACATATAGCGCGCTGGCGACCACCGCAGCGCTGACCAGGACGAGGATCTCCGCGTCGGTCAGCACGAACGGGCCGAGGTGGTGCGGTGACCCCTGGGCGATCGCGTAGACCTTGTTGGCCGCGCCGAAGATGAGCACGAGCGCGTTCTGGAGCACCAGCGACACGCCGAGCGTGGCGATCACGATCACGATCGCGGGCCGGCCGGCGAAGCGCTCGATCAACCCCAGATTCATCGCGATCCCCGCCAGGCCGCCGGCGACCACGGCACCGAGCGCGGCCAGCAGGACGCTGCCGGTCAGCTGCAGCGCCTCGTAGGCGCCGTAGGCGCCGATCGTCAGCAGCTCGCCATGGGCGAGGTTGGCCACCCGGCTGACCGCGTACTGCAGCGTCAGGGCCACCGCAGACAGTGACAGCACCGCCGCGGTGACGAATCCGTAGCCGACGTAGAGGAGGAATTGGCTCAAGGCAGGAACGATCCGACGCTGCGTAATGGCTAAGTCAACTAGACTAGTGGCTAGTTCACTTTGCCAGGGCAGCCTATATGCGCCGGCGGCGGCGTGTCAACCGTGGCGTGAGCCGCCGGAGGCGACGGCCTGGTGGGCCGGCGGCGCTGGGGGTCCGACGACACCGGACCCTCAGCTTTGCGCGTCACCGGCGGTCTACGGTGTCTGCGTGCCGAGCCGGCCGAGGGCCGCGAGCACGCCACCGGGCGCGATTGGCGTGCTGGCGAGCGTCAGTCCCATCTCAACGCCGCAAAGGGTTCCGGCGAGCATCAGATCATTGAGGTCACCGAGATGCCCGATCCGGAAGACCCGGCCCGTGAGGCGCCCGAGCCCGGCGCCGAGCGACATGTCAAAGCGCTCGAGGATCACACTGCGCACGGCGTCGGCGTCGTGGCCCTCCGGCATCACGACGGCGGTCAGAGCCGGCGAGTACTCACGTTCGTCGTGACAAAGCACCTCCAGGCCCCAGGCGTGGACCGCCGCCCGGGTGGCCTCTCCGTGACGGCGGTGGCGCGCGAACACGGCCGACAGCGTCTCGGACTCCAGCATCGCGATCGACTCGCGCAGCCCGAACAGCAGGTTGGTGGCGGGGGTGTAGGGGTAGCTCCCACTTCGGTTGGCGGCGATGATCGGCGCCCAGTCGAAGTACGAACGCGGGCCGCCTCCTCGCGCCGCCGCGTCCAGCGCCTTGGCGCTGACCGCGTTGAAGCCCAGGCCCGGTGGCAGCATCAGGCCCTTCTGGGACCCTCCGACGGTCACGTCAACGCCCCACTCGTCGTGCCGGTAGTCGATCGATCCCAGCGCCGAGATCACGTCCACGAGCAACAGCGCCGGATGACCAGCGGCGTCGATTGCGGCCCGGATCTCCGCGATGCGGCTCGCGACCCCGGTCGAGGTCTCGTTGTGGACGACCATCACGGCGCGTATCTCGTGCCGGCGGTCGGCGCTGAGCCGGTCGTGCACGACCGCCGGGTCGACCCCCCGCCGCCAATCACCGGCCACCAGCTCGGAGGCCAGGCCGAGCCGGCCGGCCAGCTCGTGCCAGAGGCCGGCGAAATGGCCGTGATCGAAGGCCAGCACCCGGTCCCCGGCAGACAGGACGTTGACCAGCGCCGCCTCCCAGGCCCCGGTCCCCGAGCTCGGGTAGATGATCACCGGCTCCGCGGTTCCGAACATCCGTCCTACGGCGGGAAGCAGGTCCAATGTCAGCGCGGCGAAGTCGGGTCCGCGATGGTCGATCGTCGGCTGCGCGATCGCGTGCAGGACACGGTCGGGCACGTTCGTTGGCCCGGGGATCTGCAGGAAGTGGCGCCCTGCGCGGTGCGGTCGGTTCACGGTTTGGGGGTTGTGTGCTGAGCTAGGGTGTTGGTGCCTACCCCGGCCCGGTCCGCGGGGGAAACCCTACAAGAGTGGTGTCCCGATCACCCTGACCGCCGTCCCGGCCCCATCTGTCGACGTCGCCGCGTTGCACACGGCCCTGAGTGCCGAGCTCGCGGGAACAGTGGCGACCGATGCCTACACGCGTCATCTGTACGCACGGGACGCCAGCATGTACGCGATCGAGCCGCTGGCTGTCGTCTCGCCCCGGGGAGAGGACGACGTCGTCGCCGCGCTTGACCTGGCGGGCGCATTCGGGGTCCCCGTCACCGCGCGCGGCGCCGGCACGAGCCTGGCCGGACAGGCGGTCGGCGCCGGGGTGGTGCTCGACTTCTCACGCCACATGAACGCGTTGCTCGAGCTCGACCCCGGAGCGGCGCGGGCCTGCGTCCAGCCCGGTCTGGTTCAGGACGAGCTCAACCGCGCCGCGGCACGCCACGGGCTGATGTTCGGGGCCGATACCTCGACCAGCAACCGGGCGACGCTGGGGGGGATGATCGGCAACAACTCCTCCGGGACCCACTCGGTTCGCTTCGGCACCACGCGTGACCACGTCCGCGCGCTGCGCGCGGTGCTGTCTGACGGCACCCGCGTCCGGCTTGAGCCGGTCAGCGACTCCGAGTGCGCCCGACGCGCCGCGCTGCCCACCCGTGAAGGCGCCGTGTATCGCGGCCTGCCCGAGCTCGCTGCGCGCCACCGCGACGTGATCGCCCGCGATCACCCGACCTTCTGGCGCCAGGCGGGGGGCTATCGGCTCGACCGGCTGATCCGCGAGCATGAGCCGTTGGACTTGGCCAAGTTCGTGGTCGGGTCCGAGGGCACACTGGTGCTGGTCACCGAGGCCGAGCTCGACCTGATCCCCCGGCCGGCGGCGCAGGCGATCGCGGTCGGGCACTTCCGCTCCACGTCCGAGGCGATCGAGGCGTCACGGGCGGCGATCGGCCAGGACGCGGCGGCGATCGAACTGATGGATCACATGATCCTCGACCTCGCGCGCCGCCGACCGGAATATGCCGACCTATCGAACGTTCTCGAGGGCCGGCCGCAGGCGCTGTTGTTCGTCACCTTCTTCGGCGACAGCGAGGCGCAGGCGGCTGCCGCCGTCGAGCGCTTGGCGGCGGCGTGGTCGCGCGACGGTCACGGCTACCACACGCTGCGGGCGGTCTCGCCCGCGGATCGCTCCGCGCTCTCCAAGGTCCGCAAGGCGGCCCTCGGTCTGTTGATGGCGGCGGGCACCGGGGGGCGCCGCCCGCTGGCGTTCGTCGAGGACACGGCGGTCCCACCGGAGCGTCTGCCCGAGTACGTGACCGAGTTCGCGGAGGTGCTGGCGCGCCACGGGCTGGAGGCGGGCTTCTATGGCCACTGCTCGGTCGGCTGCCTGCACATCCGGCCGTTCGTCGATCTCCGTGACCGCGCCCAGGTTGAGACGATGCGAGCCGTCGCCGAGGAGGTCGTCGCGCTGGTCGCCCGCTACGGGGGGGTCAACTCCAGCGAGCACGGGGATGGGCTGGCGCGCAGCGAGTTCAACCCGGTCGTGTTCGGCGAGCCGCTGTACGCGGCGATGCGTGAGGTCAAGGCGCTGTTCGACCCCGAGGGCCGCCTGAACCCGGGCAAGATCGTCGACGCCCCGGCGATGACCGAGCACTTGCGCGACGCTGCCCTTGGCCCCGCCCCGCGGCTGGCCACCACCTTGCACTTCCCCGAGGGAGGCATGCGGGCCGCCGCCGACCGCTGCATGAACATCGGCGCCTGCCGCAAGACCGACGCCGGCGTCATGTGCCCGTCCTATATGGCCACCCGGGAGGAGCAGCACGCCACGCGGGGGCGGGCGGGAGCGCTGGTCAAGGCGCTCTCGATGCCCGACCCGCGCTCCGCCCTCGGAGACGAGCGATTGCACGAGATCATGGATCTCTGCCTGGAGTGCAAGGCCTGCAAGCGCGAGTGCCCGCTGAGCGTCGATATGGCGTCGCTGAAGAGCGAGTTCCTGTCTCACTACCAGGCGGTCCACGGAACGCCGCTGCGCTCCCGGCTGTTTGGCGGCGTACGAACGCTCAATCGGGCCGGCGCGGCCACCGCGCCGCTCTCGAACCTGCCCGGCAGGCTGCGCCCGATCCGGCGCGTGCTCGACGCGCGTCTCGGAATCGCGCCGGAGCGTCCGCTGCCCCAGTTCGAGCGCGAGACGCTGATGCGCTGGTTTGGCCGCCGCCCCACACCCATGGGCCCGAGCCCCCGAGGCGAGCTCGTGTTCCTGGCCGACTCCTTCACCAGCTACACCGAGCCCGAGATCGGGCGCGCGTGCGTCGAGCTGCTGGAGCGGGCGGGCTGGCGGGTGACGCTTGAAAGCCGTGGCTGTTGCGGGCGGGCGAGCCTCTCCAAGGGGCTGCTCGAGCAGGCTCGCTCGATGGCCGGTGCGCTCGTCGGACGGCTCGCGCCGTATGCCGCCGCCGGAGTCCCGATCGTCGGCTGCGAGCCCTCCTGCCTGTCAACGCTGCGCGACGACTATGCGTCCCTGCTACCCGAGGACGCCGACGCGCGGCTCGTCGCCGGGCAATCGCGTCTGGTGACCGACGTGCTTCTGGAGGCGGTTGACGACGGGAGCCTGCCGCTTGACCCGGTCGCCCTCGCCGGGCGGCGGATCGTGCTGCATCCGCACTGTCACGAGCGGGCACTGGGCGCCAACCGGGCGACCCGCGAGCTGCTGCAGCGCATCCCGGGAGTGATGGTCCAGGAGCTCGACGCCGGCTGCTGCGGCATGGCCGGGTCCTTTGGCTTCGAGTCAGAGCACTACGAGCTGTCGATGCAGATCGGGGCGCTGCGACTCTTTCCCGCCCTCGCGGCGACCGAGCCCGACACGTTGCTCGCCGCCACCGGTGTCTCGTGCCGCCAGCAGATCGCCCACGGCGTCTCCCGGCGTGCCCGGCATCCCGCGGTCCTGGTCCGCGACGCGCTCCTGCCGGCGTGAGCCGTCGCTACACTTCCTGAAGCAATGGCCGCCGAGAGCTTGCAGAACAAGCCCTGCGGGGGGCGTTACGGGGACATCGTCCAGGCGATCGGCCATACGCCCCTGATCGAGCTCAAGCGCCTGAGCCCCAAGCCCGGGGTGCGCATCTGGGCCAAGCTCGAGTCGCGCAATCCGACCGGCTCGGTCAAGGACCGGGTCGCCCGGGCGCTGATCGAGGACGCCGAGGACAAGGGCCTGATCCGCCCGGGCCAGACGATCCTCGAGCCGACATCCGGCAACACCGGCATCTCGCTGGCGATGATCTGCGGCCACAAGGGCTACGACCTCAAGGTCGTCATGCCCGACAACGTCACCCCCGAACGCACGCAGCTGCTGAACATGTACGGCGCGGAGATCGTCTACTCCGAGGGCGCCAAGGGCTCCAACGGCGCCGTCGAGCTGGCGCTGGACATGGCCGAGAAGGACGCCTCCTACTACATGCCCTATCAGTACGGCAACCAGGCCAATCCCGACGCGCACTACAACGGGACCGCGCTGGAGATCCTCGAGGAGCTCGACGAGGTGTCGGCCTTCGTGGCCGGACTGGGCACCGGAGGCACGCTGATGGGCAACGGCCGCCGGCTCAAGGAGGAGCTCGGGAACGACGTCAAGATCGTTGCCGCCGAGCCGATGCAGGGTGAGCCCGTCCAGGGTCTGCGCTCGCTCGACGACGGCTTCATCCCGCCGATCATCGACCTCTCGCTGCTGGATCGCAAGATCTTCGTCACCAACCGCGACGCGATCCTCTGGACGCGCAGGCTGCTGGATGAGGAGCGGGTCTTCGCAGGGGTGTCCAGCGGGGCGATCGCCCGGGTGGCGGTGCGGATCGCCGGGGAGCTCGATGCGGGGAACGTCGTGTTCGTCGTTTGCGACGACGGCTGGAAATACCTGTCGTCGGGGATCTACACGCGGCCGGTCGACGAGATCGAGAACCTGGACTCCACCGTCTGGTGGTGAACCCGATGGGCCCGTCCGGGCGCTCGCGCCGGGCGCTGCTCGGTGGGGCGACGGCGGCGCTGGCCGGAGCGGCCTCGCTGGCGGTCGGCGGTTGCGGCAGTCAGGCCGACACGGGCGCGCACTCGGTACGCCTTGCGCGCCCGCGAGTGCGCCACGCCGACATCACGCTGCTCGAAGGCCTGCTCGATCTCGAACGTCACACGGTCGCGGCCTACATCGCCGGAATCCCGCTGCTCGGCCGCGATGACGCCAAGACGGCCAAGCAGTTCCTCGACGAGGAGCTGCAGCACACCGGCGAGCTGATCTCCCTGATCAAGGCCGCCGGCGGCCACGCGCCGGTGCGTCGCGCGCCCTTTGATCTCGGTCACCCGGCCGGAGCGACCGGAGTGCTCGAGCTACTGCACGGGCTCGAGCGCGCCCAGATCGTCACCTACCTCGACGCGATCCCGCGCCTCGCGCCCGGGCCGGTCCGGGCGGCGGCGGCCACGATCCTGGCCAGCGACGCGCAGCACATCGCCCTCCTGCGCCAAGCGCAGGGCAAGCCGGCGCTGGCGGGCCCGTTCGTGACCGGAGCGCAGTAGTCCAATGGCCGCAGCGCGATCGACCCGGCGCGAGCTGCTCGCCTCCGGCGCCGCCGGGGTCGCGCTCGTCTCGCCGGCCGGCGCTCTGGCCGCGGGCACGGTGCTCCCCCGTCCGGATCCGCCCGACGAGCGACTGCGACGGCTGCTGAGCGTCGAGCTGCTGCTCGACTACTGCTATGAGCACGTGCTCGCAGGCACGTTGCTTACGCCCGGCGCTCGCCTCGTCGCGCAACTGCAGGCCGGTCACGAGCAGGCGCACATCGATGCGCTCAAGCTCGAGCTCACCCGCCTGAGCCCCTCCGGGGCGATCCCGGTCGCCCCTACCGATGTCGCCGCCGCCAACCGTCGCCTGGCCCGGCGCAACGCCAGCGGCCGTCTCGGCCAGCTGCAGGGCGAGCGGGACGCGCTGTACCTGTTGCTCGAGGTCGAGCGCGTCGTGACCGGAGCCTATTTCGTCGCGCTGCTAAAGCTCGAGGACCCGCGGCTGATCGCGCTGGCGATCTCGATCATGTCCGCCGAGGCGCAGCACCAGGCGCTGATCGGCGACCTGCTCAACCCCGGGGACGCCCAGCAATCGGTCCCCTACGGCCTGATCCAGGGGACCCAGTGATCGCCCGGCCACGGCCGCCGTCATCGTCGCTGACACCTTCGTCCGCAAGCGACTAGCCTCGCCTCCGCGATGAGGATCAGCGCAGCCCTGTATGACGAGATCGTGGCGCACGCTCGGGCCGAGGCGCCGGACGAGTGCTGCGGGATGATCGGATCGAGCGACGGTCGGGCGCTCACCCTCCATCCGGCCGAGAACGCCGCCCACAGCCCGCTGCGCTACGAGATCGACGGCGCCGAGCAGTACCGCATCCAGATGGCGATCGACGACGCCGGCCAGGACCTCGGGGCGATCTATCACTCGCACACCCGCAGCGCGCCGATCCCCTCGCAGACCGACATCAACCTGGCCTTCTATCCCGACACGCTGTACGTGATCGTCGGGCTGGCCGGCGACGAGCCCGACGTCCGAGCCTACGAGATCCGGGACGGCAGGGTCACCGACGCGGAGCTCACGGTGGAGTGACGCCGCCCGCGCCCGGTCTCGAGCGGCTCCTGCTCTGTCCGGGCTGTGGTGCCCGCTTTGCGGACCCGGAGCGCTTCTGCCCGGCCTGCGCGCTACCGCTGGTCCGTGCCGAGGGCGTCGATACGCCGCCGCAGCTCACCGCCCGCCATCGCCAGGCACGCCTGATCAAGCCGCAGCTGAGCGAGGGAGCGCTCGTGCAGGTGGCTGGGGCGGGCAATCTCGCCGAGGCCGAGTTCATCCAGTCGCTGCTGCTCGAGGAGGGGGTGCCGAGCCTGCTGCGTCGCAGTGCCGGCTTCGACGTCCCGGACCTGCTCGCGGCCGGGCCACGGGACATCCTCGTCCCGCTCAGCGGAGCCGCCGTCGCCCGCGAGGTACTGCTCACAGCCGAGCTGATCGATCCCGTGGGGCCGCCCGCGTCCCCCGCGGCGCCGGGCCGGCTGCTGTTCGGCCTGATCGCCGCGCTGGCGATCGGTGCGCTCGTGGTCTGGCTGATCGGGTCGCTGCTGCACAGCTGATCCCGGGGGAGCCGCCGCGCGCCCGTCGTGCCGCGCCCGTCACGCGACGGGCCGGCGTCAGGGGGCGCCGGCCAGGCGGGCGAGGTGCGTGCGCCAGGCGCCCTCGGTGTGCTCGAGCGAGCGACCGCCAAAGGCCGCAACCAGCGCCGCCCGCGGCCCGGCGGGATCGAGACGGGTTGCCAGCTGCGCTGCGGCGCGCTCCCCACGCTCGGTGGCGAGCAGATCGAAGACGGTGCCGCCGAGCAGTGCCGAGTCGCGGTAGCCAGGGGGAAAGCGGGGCCGGGCCCCTTCCCGCAGGCGCCGGGCGATCGCCGGCCGGGCGTGGTCGGTCTGGCCCGAGAACCAGCGCCCGGCGCCCTCGATCAGCCAGGCCCAGCGCAACTCCCGCCGGGCTCGCACCGGCCCGAACACGCGCGTGAGGTCACGGTTGTTCTCGATCACCATGCGCCGCGCGTAAAGCGCGGCCGCGCTCAGCGTGAGCATCTCGCGTGAGCCGGTGACGTTGGACGCGCGGCCTCTCAGCACCTTGGGGGAGAGGACGTGAAGCTCGTCGCGACCCGCCCAGCCGGCCACGTACCGGCGCGCCGCCGGGGCGGTGCTCAACCAGACGAGCGGCAGCACGGGATGAGCCAGGCTCAGCGACAGGACTCCCGAGTGCAGGATGACCGTGAGCTCGCCGACGGGGCGGGGGAACAGCTCGGCCATCCGCAGCTCGGCGAGCGCCAAAGACTGCAGGACGCGTCGCGCGTCGCGCGTGTCATCCTCGTCATGGCGGGCGCGAAACCCGCCGAGCTGCGATTCGACCCAGGTCACGGGCACGGAATGATCGCGGCCGATCGCGGATCGGGCGGGAATTCGCCGTCACCGCAATGCGGCCGCAGAGCTTCTAGACGAGAGCCGGCTGACGATCTGAGGCGATCGACGCGATCGCGTCGGAGGCGCGCCCGAACTCCTCGTCGGACAGCACGGGGGTGCCCTCGAATGGGAGGTCTCGCGTCAACTCCAGCCACGACCGGCAGCCACCGTACTCGTCGCGGACCTTGACGGTCACCGGACGCGGGATCCGGTAGGTGCGCAGCAGGATCACGTGGAGCGGATGACGCCGCTTCCACGCCAGCCGCTTCTCGGCGTAATCGGTCGTCCAGACATAGAACGGCGCAAGCGCGTCGACAGCGCGGCGGTCGGTCACGGTGAAGTGCCCGGCCACCTCCGCCCAGGCACGGATCCGCACCCGATCAGGCTGAGACAGCGGGTCACCGCGGTGCAGAGCCTGCGGGTGAGGCTCTCCGTCGGACCACACGCCCTCCTCCAGCGCTCGCGAGAGCTCGGGCCGGTGCGATTCGCGCACCAGATCGGTGCGCTGGTGGTCGAATGTGGGGTACAGGAAGAAGCGCTCGTAATCGAGCTTGAAGTGCTTCTCCGGTTCACGGATGCCGCCCTTGCGAAGCGTCAAAAGCTGCTCGCCCTCGGCGAGCGCCCGCACGGTAACGGCCCATTCTTTAAAAGCAATCGGCATAGAGATAAAGGGGGGAGACGGTTTTTAGTGTTCCGGTCAGTCCCGGCGCGCCGGAAGGGCAACGTCAGTGACGGGACTTGCCGGATTGTATGCGAGAACCCTCGAATTGCCAAACCTACCTGCAAACCGGGAGTTTCCGAGCGCGTTGGAGCGCGACGAAGCTACGGTGGCGTAGCAGTCACTGAGCGGCACTCACGCCGCGAGCGGCGCTATCTGTTCGGTCTCGGCGAGATGCTGATGCGACGGGCAGTAGCCGTTATGGGGAAGCGGCATCCGCTGGCACGGCGAGCCCTTGCGGGTACTGGCGCGGCACTGCAGAGGATTTCCGTTGAGGTCGTACCCGTTCTGCGGCTGACTGCGCAGGAACTCGTCGGCACAGGCGAGGTATCCCTCGATCACGCGAAGCACGCGCGCCTGCGACAGCATCGGGAAGTAGGCGCGGATGTCGTTGAACAGGGTGCGGGCCGGGCGCGCGAAGTAGTGGCGGTCGTTGGCCATACGCTCGATCGCCTGCTCGCAGGCACGCAGCACCCGCTCATGGTTGGCGTGCGGGCACCCACCATGCGGGTCCTCGATGATCTCTGGGGCGATCTCTCGGTAGATCGCACGGCTGAAGCGGTACATGTGGTCTCTCTCCCTGCGGTCTTGACGCCTCCGGCCCCGCGTCCTGAAGTTACGGACGAGTATTCCCGGAGGACATGAAGCTCGCGCCGCACCGATTATTAAGTCGGGATTAAGTGGGAGGGCCGAACTGGAGCGCAGATCCCGGGGGATGCCCGCCCGTTCCGGCCACTTTCAGCTCAGGTCCAGTTCTCCCGGCGGAGGGTGGCGTCGGCGTCGAGCATGACATGCACCGCATCCAGTGCGCGGTCGAGCTGCGGGAAGTCGGTCCGCTGATGAGCGCCGCGGCTCTCCTGGCGGGCCAGCGCGGCGACGGCGATCAACCGGGCCAGCGGGTGGGGATCGTGCGCGAGCACCCGCAGGCCATCGCCGCCGCGTTGCAGCCCGGCCAGGTCCCACAGCGCCTGCCGAGTGGCGGCGGTGAGCTCGGGTCGGGGCGATGCGGGGGCATCGTCGGTGGCGGTGAGAGCACCGGGCGCCACGCCCAGGGCCGCCTCGGCGGCCCGGGCGCCGAACACGAAGCACTCGGTCAGCGAGTTGGAGGCCAGGCGATTGGCGCCGTGCACACCGGTGCAGGAGCACTCACCCACCGCGAACAACCCCGGCAGGCTCGTCTGACCGTGCAGATCGGTGGCGATGCCGCCCATCATGTAGTGCGCGGCGGGGGCGACCGGAACGAGCTCGTGCTCGGGATCGATCCCGGCTCGGCGCAGCGCGCTGACGACATTGGGAAACAGCGCCGCATCGACATCGCGCATGTCCAGGCCGACCGACCGGGCGCCGGTCGACTGCAACCGCTGCGCGACGGCGCGCGCCACCTCGTCCCGGGGCGCAAGCTCGTTGACGAAGCGCTCGCCGGCCGCGTCCAGCAGCCGGGCCCCCTCACCGCGAACCGCCTCGGTGACGAGAAAGCCGTCGGCGCCGTTCTCGCCCACGACGGCGGTGGGATGAAACTGCATGAGCTCCAGGTCGGCCAGATCGGCCCCGGCATAGTGGGCGAGCAGCAGGCCGCCGCCGGTCGCCCCGGTCGGATTGGTGGTGCGGGCCCACAGGGCGGCGGCGCCACCGGTGGCGAGGATCGTGGCCGGCGCAGTGACCCGGGCGCCGTCGGCCAGCCGGGCGCCGGTGGCGATCCCGTCAGCGGAGGTGATCTGCACGGCGCGCCGCTGCTCGAGCACCTCGATCCGCGGATCCCGGGCGACGAGCGCGGCGAGCTGGCGGATGATCCGGCGCCCGGTCGCGGCGCCCCCGGCGTGCACCACCCGGCGGACGGCGTGGCCGCCCTCGAGGCCGAGGGCGAAGCGGCCACGGCGGTCGGCGTCAAACCGGACTCCGAGCGCCGCGAGATCCTCGACGGCGGCCGGCGCCTCGTCACACAGGATCCGGGCGGCCGAGTCGCGGACGAGGCCGCGGCCGGCGGTGGCCGTGTCGGCGAGATGGCGCTGCGGCGTGTCATCGCCGGCCAGGGCCGCCGCCACGCCGCCCTGCGCCCAGTAGCTGGAGGACTCGGCCAGGGGGGTCGCGGAGACGAGCGTGACCCGCGCGCCTGCCCGGGCGGCACGGAGCGCCGTGTAGAGGCCGGCCGCACCGGCGCCGACGACGGCCACCTGGGTCTCGATTCGCTGCACCTGGCCGGTACGGTACCGGCCCATGGCCGCATCCCCCGTGTTGCTGATGCATCCCTCGTCGCTGGAGCACGACACCGGCCACCATCCCGAGCAGGCCGCCCGCATGGTCGCGATCGAGCGGGCGCTGGCCGCGCATGACTGGGTCGGCTACGAGCGGGTCCTGTCGCCGCCGGCGACGCTCGCCGCGCTGACGGCGGTGCATCCGGTCGAGCACGTAAAGGCGATCGAGGCGGCCGCGGCGGCCGGGGGCGCGCAGATCGATGCCGACACCATGGTCAGCGCCGGCTCCTGGACGGCCGCCCGGCACGCCGCCGGCGGGGCCGTCGAGCTCGTCGACCGGCTGCTGGACGGCAGTGCGGCGTCGGGATCCTTCAGCGCTCACCGGCCGCCGGGTCACCACGCCGAGCCGGCTCGCGCGATGGGCTTCTGCCTGCTGAACAACGTGGCCGTCGCGGCGCGCCACGCGCTGGACGCCGGCGGCCTGGACCGGGTGATGATCGTGGACTGGGACGTGCATCACGGCAACGGCACCGAGGCGAGCTTCGCTACCGATCCGCGGGCTCTGTTCGTCTCCATCCACCAGTCGCCGCTGTACCCGGGCACCGGGCCGGCCTGGTTCACGGGCCGGGGTGACGGGGAGGGGTTCACGGTCAATCTCCCGGTCGAGCCCGGATCCGGTGACGCGGTCTACACCGGCCTCGTCGAGCAGGTGTGCGTTCCGCTGGCCCGCGCCTTCGGCCCCGAGCTGGTGCTCATCTCGGCCGGATTCGACGCCCACCGCGAGGACCCGCTGGCCGACTGCACCGTGACCGAGCGCGGCTTTGCGGGGATGGGCGCCGCCCTGCGGGACGTGTGCGCCGAGCTCGCGGTTCCGCTCGGCGGCGTGCTGGAGGGCGGCTACGCGCTGGACGCGCTCGGCCGCTCGCTGGTGGCCACGCTGCAGGCCCTGTCCGGAACACCCTCGGGCACCGGCACTGGTGCCGGGCGGCGCGTGGGGCCCGTGCCGGAGGTCCGCGCCGCCCGCGAGCGGTTGGCCCGGCACTGGCCCGTGCTCGCTGTGGGTTGACCGCGGGCTAACCGCGGGCTGACCGCGCGGGCCGCGTCGCGGCTGCGGCACGGGCCGCTCGCGGCCCGACCGCTGCGGCGCGGGCTGCGGGGGTGGTCGACGAAACCGCTCACGATCAGTCGTTATCCGACCCACCTACGGCTGGCGGTTCTCCGTACGACGACGTGGTCGACAAAACTGCTGAATATCAGCGGTCATCCGACACGCACCCGCGCGGGGGTCAGCGGACGAGCTCCCGGGCGCTCGACGGTCGGGTGCATGTTGGTGACGATCAGGGCGCGCACGGGGGGCGGTCGGGCGAGCGTATCCGGCGCCGGTGCCGCATCCTCTGCCACCATGAGGCGGTGTTCGCGCCCGCTCCCTCGGCCAAGCTGCCGGTCGCCGTGTTCGACTCCGGGGTCGGCGGCCTGACCGTCCTGCACGAGCTGCTGGTGTCGCTGCCCTCCGAGGACTATGTCTACCTCGGGGACACCGCCCGCCTGCCGTACGGCAACCGCACGCCGCAGGAGCTCACCGAGTTCTCGATCGAGATCGCCCATCACCTGCTCGGCGAGGGGGCGAAGCTGCTGGTCGTCGCCTGTAACTCGGCGAGTGCCTCGGCCCTCGATCCGCTCCAGGAGCACCTGCGCCGGCTCGGCTGCGAGGTGGACGTGATCGGAGTCATCAACGCCGCCACGCAGATGGCGGTGGCCGCCAGCCACAACGGCCGCCTGGGGCTGCTGGCGACGACCGCGACCGTGGCCAGCGGCGCCTATGACCGCGCCGTGACCGCCGCGGACCCCCATGTCGGGCTCGAGAGCGTCGCCTGCCCGGACCTGGCGGCGGTGATCGAGGCCGGGTTCGAGTTCAACCAGCAGCTGGTCGAGACCGTGCGCGGCTACTGCGCCCCGTTGCGCGCCGCCGGCGTCGACACCGTGATCCTCGGCTGCACCCACTATCCGCTGGTCGCTGGGCTGCTGCAGAGGATGCTGGGCCGCGGAGTGACCCTGGTCAGCTCGGGACGCGGGGTCGCGCGCGCCGTCGAGCGAGCCCTGGCCGCGCGCAAGCGGCTCAACCCGCAGCGCGATGAGGGCGCCTACAGCTTCCGGTGCACGGGAGACGTGGACAGCTTCCGGGCGCTTGGCTCGCGGTTTCTCCAGATGCCGCTGGGCGAGGTGCGGCACGTGGAGCTGGCCGCCGGGGTCACGGCATGAGCGTTGCGGCGACGCGCGGCGACGGCCGCATCGCGGCTGAGCACCGGCCGGTGAGCATCGAGCCCGGGTTCGTGCGCACCGCCACCGGCTCGGCGCTGATCTCGATGGGCGAGACCCGGGTCATCTGCACCGCCTCGGTGCAGGAGAGCGTGCCGCGCTGGATGGCCGGCTCGGGCCGGGGATGGGTCACGTCGGAGTACGGGATGCTCCCGGCGTCAACTCAGAAGCGCAAGCCGCGCGACGTCACCCAGGGCCGCGTCGACGGGCGCTCGGTCGAGATCCAGCGGCTGATCGGCCGCTCGCTGCGGGGTGTCGTGGACCTCAAGGCACTCGGGGAGCGCACGATCTACGTCGACTGTGACGTGCTCCAGGCCGACGGCGGGACACGGTGCGCGTCGATCACCGGGGGAATGGTGGCGTTGGCCCTGGCCTGCGAGCGCCTGCGGAGCGACGGGAAGCTGGCGCGCACGCCGCTGACCGGCAGCGTCGCGGCGATCTCCTGCGGCATGGTGCACGGGCGCGCGCTGCTCGATCTCGACTACGCCGAGGATTCCAACGCGGAGGTCGATGCCAACGTCGTGATGACGGGGGAGGGCGGCTTGGTAGAGGTCCAGGCGACCGCGGAGCGCACGCCGTTGTCGCGCGCGCACCTCGATCAGCTGCTCGCTCTGGCCGCGGACGGGATCGCGTCGTTGCGTCGGCTCCAGGACGCCACCGTGGCCGCCGTCTGCGCGTGACGCGATGCGGCTGCCCCCAACCCTGACGCTCGCGACTCGCAACGCGCACAAGCTGCGTGAGTTCGAGCGGCTGCTGGCTCCGGCGCAGATCACGATCACGCCCCTGCCGGAGGGGATCGAGCTGCCGCCCGAGGTGGGGGAGACGTACGCCGCCAACGCGCTGGCCAAGGCGCAGGCCGCGGCGGCGGCAACCGGGCAGATGACGATCGCCGACGATTCGGGGATCGAGGCCGAGGCGCTCGGCGGGCGCCCCGGGGTGCGCTCGGCCCGCTACGCCGGCCCTCGGGCGGACGACGAGGAGAACCTGGCCAAGCTGGAGCGCGAGGTTACGCCCGGCAGCGCTCTGCGGTACGTGTGCGTGCTGGCGCTGGTCGACTCGTCCCCCGCCCGCGTGGGCGAGCGGCTGTTCACCGGGGACTGCCCCGGGCGGATGGCCCCGGCGCGCGGAGGCCGGCGGGGATTCGGCTATGACCCGGTGTTCGTTCCCGACGGCGTGTCCCCGGCGCGGACGATGGCCGAGCTCGCCGACGCCGGCAAGGATCGGATCAGCCACCGTGGCCGGGCCGTCGCGGCGCTGTTGGCCTGGGCGCGAGGAGAGAGCTCATGAGCGTGGTGGACGGCGCCGAGGTCTTGGCGTCATGACCGTGGTCACCGGCGGAGAGGTGCTGGCGTCATGACCGTGGTCACCGACAGCGAGGTCCCGGCCCTCAAGCGTCGTGCCGCGGCGCTGTCGCTGATCTCCAACACGACCTTGATCCTGCTCAAGCTGATCGCAGGCATGATCACCGGCTCGGTGGCGATCCTCACCGAGGCGGTCCATTCGAGCATCGACCTGGTCGCATCGATCGTCGCGTTCTTCTCGGTGCGAAAGGCCGACGAGCCCGCGGACGAGTCCCACCGCTACGGGCACGAGAAGATCGAGAACCTCGCCGCCGCGATCGAGGGGATCCTGATCCTGATCGGCTCGGCGGCGATCGGCTTCGAGGCGATCCGGCATCTCGTCAACCACGGGCGGATCGCGAGCATCGGCCTCGGGATCGGCGTCATCTCGATCTCGCTGGTGGCCAACGTGGGCGTCTCGTTGCGCCTGCGCCGGACGGCGCGCCAGACCGGGTCGCCGGCGCTGGCCGGGGACGCCGCGCACCTCGGCACCGATGCGCTCACCTCCGCTGCGGTTCTGATCGGCCTGGTGCTCGTCGACCTGACCGGCGCGCAGTGGATCGATCCAGTGGTCGCGCTGGCGGTGGCGCTGGTCGTTGTCACCACCGGCGTCCGGTTGCTGGCACAGGCCTCGCGAGTGCTCGTGGACGAGGCGCTGCCGGCGGACGAGGTGGAGGCGATCCGCCTCGAGATCGAGCGGTTCACCAGCCGCGGGGTCGCCGGCTATCACGAGTTGCGCACCCGGCGAGCCGGGGCGCGGCGGTACATCGATCTGCACGTCCAGTTTCATCGCGGGACCTCGCTGGAGACCGCGCACCGGCTCGCCCACGAGCTTCAGGATCTGATCGAGGCCCGGCTGCCGCGCACGGACGTGCTCATCCACCTCGAGCCCGCGGACCGGGTCCGGCCCGGGGAGATCCTCGTGCCCCCCGTCCGTCGACGCGCCAACGGCGGCGCCTGACGTGCTCGCCGTCAGGCCAGGTTGATCGCGGCCGAGAGAGCGACCGCGAGGGTCACCGCCGCGTAGCCGTAGTAGCCCTGCAGCAGCAGGATGACGACGGCGATCAGACACCCGATGAAGGTCGTCAGCCAGCTCGCTCGGGCGAGATCCATGGCGACATTCTCGCCGCCGCACAGGATGGCGCGCTGCGCGGGCGTGAGCACGGCCCGGCGATTCCCGCAAATTGCGGGTCTTCAGGGCCGAAAGTCGGTTAGCCGCCGAGGCCCCGGCAAGAATGAACGCTTGGCGGTGGGCTGCGGCCGATGTTTCTGGTCGCCGGCAAACCGTGTAGCGTCGAAACAACCCACCCTGTTGAAGGAGGAGCAAGTGACGAAGTCTGAATTCGTAGACCAGGTCGCCGACCGTGCGGGTCTGAGCAAGAAGGATGCCGGTGACGCCGTGGACGCGATGCTGGAGACGATCGAATCTGCGCTCAAGCGCGGGAGCGACGTGACCTTCTCCGGCTTTGGCAAGTTCAGCATCTCCCAGCGGAGCGCCCGCGAGGGCCGCAACCCCGCGACGGGCGAGAAGATCCAGATTGCCGCGGCCAAGGTGCCCAAGTTCACCGCCGGCGCGGGGCTGAAGAAGGCCGTCAAGTAGCAAGGCCGGTCACACCGCGACGAGCGCGCGCCCGCATGGTGATCTCCCCGTCGCCGGACGCGGGCGCGGCTCGTCCGGCCGCGTGAAGTGGCCGGCTTCGGAGAGCGGCTCGCCGAACACGTCCAACGGCGTCGCTCACAGGTCGTCCTCGGACTGGACCCCGATCCGTCCCGGCTGTGGCCGGGCGCGCTCGCCGCGATCGGACCCGGGGATGTAGGTAACCGCGAGCCGGGGGAAGTCGAGGCCCGTGAGCCGGGGGAAGTCGAGGCCCGTGAGCCGGGGGAAGTCGAGGCCCGTGAGCCGGCGGAGCTCGCCGCCGCCGCGGTGCGATCGCACTGCCGGCTGGTGCTCGAGGCGGCGGCGGCCGAATGTGTGGCGGTCAAGTTCCAGGTCGCGTGCTTTGAGCGGCTCGGCGCGCCCGGGTGGGCGACGCTCGCGAGGTTGGTCGGTGACGCTCGCGAGCACGGGCTGCTGGTGATCGCCGACGCCAAGCGGGGCGACATCGACGTCAGCGCCACCGCCTATGGGCACGCCTTCTTCGGCGGTCTGCGGACGCCGTTCGGAGCCGTCCAGGGCCTCGAGGTCGACGCGCTGACCGTCAGCCCGCTGCTCGGCCGTGACTCCGTGGCGGCGTTCGTGGCCGCCGCTCGTGGCGCGCAGGCCGGCGTGTTCGTACTCGTGCGGACATCGAATCCTGGCGCCGCCGAGGTTCAGGACCAGGCCCTCGCGGCGGGCGGGAGCGTCAGTGATGGGCTCGCGGCGCTGGTCGAGACGCTGGGTGCGGACGGGACCGGGCCGGCCGGGATCTCCGACGTCGGCGCGGTCGTCGGCGCGACGGTGCCCGAGCAGCTCGAGCGCCTGCGAGCGGCGATGCCCACCGCGCCCCTGCTGCTGCCCGGGGTGGGTGCACAGGGGGGCTCGGTGGCGGCGCTGGCGCCCGCGTTCGCACCGGGGGCGGCCGGAGGGTTGATCGCCGCGTCGCGCGGGATCGTCTACGCCTTCACGGGCCCAGGGGGCGGGGCTCCGGCAGCGGCAGCGCGGGCCGAGGCGGCGCGCCTGCGCAAGCTGGCCTGGGCCCTGCCGCGCGGGGAGTGAACCGGTATGATCGCGCCCCGGATGGTGGTGGCTCGAATCGCGGCGCGACTCTTCGCGCTGGTCGCGCTCGCCGCGGTGGCGGTTGGGGTCTACCTGATCGTTCACAGCGGGCTGAGTCACCACGCCCCGACGCCCCAGCGCAGCACCGTGTCGCCGGCGGTCACCAGCCCACGGCCTCATCACAGCGCTCCCCGCTTCTACGTGGTTCTCAGCGGGGACACGCTGAGCGCGATCTCGATCCGGACGCACGTCGCGATCTTCCGGCTCACCCAGCTCAATCCGGGCCTGTCGCCCAACAGCCTGCAGACCGGTCAGCGGCTGAGGCTGCGGCGGTGAGACCGGCCGGCCGCCCTGGCCGGCCGTCGGCACCGGGCCTGGCCGCGGTCCTGGCGCTGCTGAGCGCCGGCGTGGCCCTGCTGATCGGCGCCGCACTCGCCCCGGCTGCTGCTGTGCTGCCGCCTCCGCGGCTCGCGGTCCGTGCCGGCGCGCTGTACGCCCCGGCCACCGGTCAGACGCTGTACGCCAATCACGCCCAGGACGAGCTGGCCGTGGCCAGCACGACCAAGTTGATGACCGCGCTGATCACGCTCGAGCACGTCCGCGACCTCGGCACGGTGTTCACCCAGAACAACTACGTCCCGGCGCCGGCCGATTCTCAGATCGGGCTCGTCCCCGGGGAGCGGATGACCGTCCATGACCTGCTGATCGCGCTGATGCTGCCCAGCGCCGACGATGCCGCCGAGGATCTCGCCTACAACCTCGGACACGGTTCGGTGCCCCGCTTCGTGGCGATGATGAACGAGCGCGCGGGCCAGCTGGGGCTGCGCCACACGCACTACGCGACCCCGAGCGGGCTCGACACGGTGGGCAACCACTCCTCGGCGTCGGACCTCAATCGGCTTGCCGCCTACGACCTGAGCCACTGGGCGTTCTTCGCCCGGGTCGTCGCGCTCGGACACGCGGTGCTGCACTCCGGCAGCCATCTCCGGGACGTGATCAACCGCAACACGCTGGTGCGCGAGTACCCCTGGATCGACGGCGTCAAGACCGGGCACACCGCGGCCGCCGGTTACGTACTGGTCGCCTCGGGGCACAGAAACGGCATGAGGCTGGTGAGCTCGGTACTAGGCACGACGAGCGAGACGGCCCGCGATGCGAGCACCCTGGCCCTGCTCGATTGGGGATTTGCCAGCTTCCGTCCGCGCACGCCGGTGAGCGGCGGCGAGGTGCTGGTCCGTCCGACGGTAACCGACCAGCCCGGCCTGCGGCCGGCGCTGATCGCGGCGCGCAGCCTTACGTGGATCGTCAGCCGTACCGACCGGGTCGCCGTGCGGGTGCGGGCCCCGCGGGTGCTGACCGGACCGCTGCGGCAACGGGTCCCGCTCGGCAGCGCCGCCGTCCTGGTCAACGGGCGCCCGGTGGCTCAGATCCCGCTCCTGCTCGCCCGTGCGGTGCCCGCCGTATCCGCGCTGACCCTCGCCGGGCGATTCCTGACGCCGCTGACCATCGTGCTGATCGTGCTGGCCGCCGGAGCCGCGGGCGCGGTAGCTTTGAGGGCTCGCCAGCGTCGTCGCACGCGCGAGGCCAGGCGGGAACTGGAGACCGCATGATCATCACCGTCACGCTCAACGCGGCGATCGACAAGACCCTCGACGTCCCGAGCTTCACGCCCGGGCGTCGTCACCGCAGCGTCGACCAGACGACGATGCCGGGAGGCAAGGGCGTCAACATCGCCCGCGCGCTCAAGCAGCTCGGCCAGCCGGTAATCGCGACCGGTTTCGCCGGCGGGGCGACCGGCACGCGGATTATCGAGGTGCTGAGCGACGAGTCGATCCTCAACGATTTCGTGCGCATCCACGACGAGTCACGGACCAACACGGTCGTGCTCGACCCCACCACCGGCACGCACACCGAGATCAACGAGCGCGGGCCGGCCATCTCTGGGCAGGAGCTCGGGCTGTTCCGGGAGAAGCTGCTCTACCTTGCCCAGGGGGCGAGCATCTGCGTGTTCGCGGGCAGCCTGCCGCGACGGGTGGACTCCGACGTGTACCTGGACCTGATTCGCGAGGTGCGCCGGCTCGGGGTGACGACGATGATCGACAGCGACGGTGAGCCGTTGCGGCTGGCGATGCGCGCCGAGCCTGATCTCGTGTCTCCGAACGAGCTGGAGTCAGAGGAACTGGTCGGTCACGAGTTCAACGACCCCGACGATCGCGCTCAGGCCGTGGTGGAGATGACTCGCCAGGGCGCGCGGGAGGCGATCATGACGGTGTCCGACGGCTGTTACGCCCGCGTGCTTCAGAACGGCACGCCGGCGCTGTACCGGGTCCGGGTCGAGGAGCAGGAGGCCCGTTCGGTGGTCGGTTCGGGAGACGCCTTTCTGGCCGGGTACGTCGCGTCACGCTACGCCGGGCATGAACCGGTCGACTGCCTGCGTTTCGGGGTCGCCTGCGGGGCGGAGTCCACCCAGCACTTCGGGGCCGGGATCATCGACGCGGCCCGGGTCGATCGCCTGCTCGGCGAGGTCGCCGCCGAGCGCCTCGAGGTCGCGGCCGAAATCGGCTGAGCCGTGTCCCGCCCGCGAGTGGCGATACGGACGGGTCCACTTGTTCGCCCGGGCGCTCGTAGGGACGATTTTCGTGTGTTTGGGCGTCCGGAATCGATCGAGGCCGCTGCTAGCATCGACCGTCCCGAATGGTTGCCGCCATGACCCCCATGATTCGTCCGCAGCGCGGGCTAGGCTCCTGAGATGGAAGTCGAGATCGGACGCGGAAAGAAGGCTCGTCGGGCCTACGGCTTCGACGACATCGCGATCGTCCCCTCGCGCCGTACCCGTGACCCCGATGACGTCGATATCACGTGGACGCTGGGGCCCTACCGCTTCGAGCTGCCACTGCTGGCGGCCGCGCTCGACGGCGTCGTCTCCCCCGACAGCGCAGGTCTGATCGGCAAGCTCGGCGGCCTGGCGGTGCTGAACCTCGAAGGTATCTATACCCGGTACGAGAACGCCGACGAGCAGCTCGAGCGCATCTGCACCTTCTCGCGCGACATCGCGACCCGGGAGATGCAGGACATCTATCGCGAGCCGGTCAAGCCCGAGCTGATCGCCCGGCGGATCAAGGAGATCAAGTCTCACGGCGTGGTCGCCGCCGCCTCGCTCACCCCTCAGAAGGTGCGCACGCACTACGAGGCGGCGCTCGAGGCCGGACTCGACATCCTGGTGATCCAGGGCACGGTCGTGTCGGCTGAGCACGTCTCGCGTGACGAGTCCCGGCCGCCGCTGAACCTCAAGGAGTTCATCCGCGAGCTCGCGCCCACCCCGGTCGTGGTCGGGGGCTGCGCCTCCTATCACACGGGTCTGCACCTGATGCGCACCGGCGCAGCCGGCGTGCTCGTGGGGGTCGGTCCCGGCGCGATCTGCACCACCCGCGGCGTTCTCGGGATCGGTGTTCCACAGGCCACCGCGATCGCCGATGTCGCGGCCGCGCGCTCGCAGCACATGCTCGAGACCGGTGACTACGTCAAGGTCATCGCCGACGGTGGCATGCGCAACGGCGGTGATATCGCCAAGGCGATCGCCTGCGGCGCCGATGCGGTCATGCTCGGCTCCGCGCTGGCCCGCGCCTATGAGTCCCCCGGCCGCGGCTACAACTGGGGCATGGCGACGTTCCATCCCACGCTCCCGCGCGGCACCCGCGTGTCGACCAAGCAGAACGGCACGCTGGAGGAGATCGTCAAGGGCCCGGCGCGTGAGAACGACGGGACCTTCAACCTGATGGGCGGGCTGCGCACCTCGATGGCCACGTGTGGCTACCGCGACATCGCCGAGTTCAACCGCGCCGAGCTGATGGTCGCGCCCTCGCTGCAGACCGAGGGCAAGCACCTGCAGCGCGAGCAGGGCGTGGGCATGGGTGCGGCCGGCCGGACAGCTGCCGTCGGCGTCGCCGACTAGTGGTTGCGGACGGGTCCACTAGCTCGTGACCTCCGCCGGGGGCGCCGGGAGCCGGACCGCCGCGGATCCTCTAGCTCCGGGTCGCCCGCAAGAGCCCCACAGCCCGTCCGCGGAGGTGATGGCGGCGGCCGACGCCGCGCTGGCCGAGGGACGGGCGCTCGGCAGCGAAGTCCCGTGCGAGGACGTCAGGGCCGAGGTTCCCGGCAGCACCGACGAGGTCATCGTGCTGGACTACGGCGGGCAATATTCCCAGCTGATCGCACGGCGGGTGCGCGAATGCGGCGTGTTCTCGGAGTTGCTGCCCCATCACGTCGGGGCTGCGGAGGTCGCGCGCCGCCGGCCGCGGGGAGTGATCCTGTCCGGCGGTCCCGCGTCGGTTTACGCCGATGGCGCGCCGCCGCTCGAGTCCGCCCTGCTCGAGCTCGGGGTTCCGGTGCTCGGTATCTGCTACGGCATGCAGCTGCTCGCCCTCGGGCTCGGCGGTCGCGTCGAAGGCGCCGAGGTGGGCGAGTTCGGTCGCTCGCAGCTGTCAGTGACCGGGACCGGACGTCTGCTGGCGGGTACGCCGGATGAGCAGTCGTGCTGGATGTCGCACCGTGACACCGTGTTCGCGCCGCCCGCCGGCTTCACCGCGCTGGCGTCCTCGACGGCCTCGCCGGTGGCGGCCTTCGAGTCCGATGAGCGCCAGATCTATGGGATCCAGTTCCACCCCGAAGTCGTCCACACGCCCTACGGCCAGCGGGTGCTGTCCAATTTCCTAATCGACATCTGCGGCTGTGAGGGGAGCTGGAGCGCCGCGTCGGTGATCGAGGAGCAGATCGAGCGGATCCGCGCTCAGGTGGGCGACGGGCGGGCGATCTGCGGCCTGTCGGGCGGCGTGGATTCCAGCGTGGCCGCGCTGCTGGTTCACCGGGCGATCGGGGACAAGCTCACCTGCGTGTTCGTCGACCACGGCCTGATGCGCAAGAACGAGGGTGAGCAGGTCGTCCTGGCCTTCCGTGACCACTTCAAGGTTCCCCTCGTCGCCGTGGACGCCGAGGAGCGCTTCCTGGCCAGGCTCGCGGGCGTCAGCGAGCCCGAGCGCAAGCGCAAGCTGATCGGGGCCGAGTTCATCCGCGTGTTCGAGGAGGAGGCGGCCAAGCTCGACGGGGTCGGCTTTCTCGTGCAGGGAACCCTCTACTCCGATGTGATCGAGTCCGGCGGCGGGACCGGCACGGCGACGATCAAGTCCCATCACAACGTCGGCGGCCTGCCCGAGGACCTGGAGTTCGCCCTCGTCGAACCCCTGCGGGCGCTGTTCAAGGACGAGGTGCGCGCCGTCGGCGCCGAGCTCGGACTCCCCGACCGGCTCGTCTGGCGCCAGCCCTTCCCCGGCCCCGGGCTGGCCATCCGGGTGGTCGGCGGCGAGGCGACCCGAGAGCGGCTGGACACGCTGCGTGAGGCGGACGCGATCCTCCAAGACGAGATCCGCAAGGCCGGGCTGTACCGGGAGCTCTGGCAGTCCTTCTGCGTGCTGCCCGACATCCGCACCGTCGGGGTTCAGGGCGACGAGCGCACCTACGGCAACCTGATCGCGATCCGCGCGGTCACCAGTGATGACGCGATGACCGCCGACTGGGCCCGGCTGCCCTATGACCTGCTCGAGCAGATCGCCTCGCGGATGATCAACGAGATCCGTCCCGTCGGCCGGGTCGTGCTCGACATCACCAGCAAGCCGCCCGGCACGATCGAGTGGGAGTAGGGCGCGCGTGGGCGTAGGGCGTGGGCGTAGGGCGTGGGAGTAGGGCGTGGGCGTAGGGCGTGGGAGTAGGGCGTGGGAGTAGGGCGTGGGCGTAGGGCGTGGGAGTAGGGCGTGGGATAAGGCGTCAGATCCCGCCGGTCGACGGGAGCGCCTGCTCGAGCGCCGGCCGCACATAGTGAGCGAGCTCGGTCGGGAGCGCGTCGGGCGCGAACCACCCAGTCGTGGCCAGCTCGACCGGGTCGGGCCGCAGCGCCGGCTCGTGCAGGTCAGCGCGGAAGCAGTGGATGACGTCATGGCGAAAGCTGTCAGAGCCGCGCAACTCGCCGGCGGGGCGCCAGGCGGCATGACCGAGGCCGAGCTCTTCCTCCATCTCGCGCCGAGCCGCATCCAGGGGCAGCTCACCGCGTTTGATCGCGCCGCCGGGCAGATCCCAGGCGGGCGTGCCGTAGGTGTGGCGCACGAGCAGGATCTCACCGTCGCTGGTGATCATGCACTTGACGCCGGACTTGCGCGGGCGCCGCACGAACCACGCCACCTGCAGGATGCGAAAAGCGATCCGGTAGCCCAGCCGCCGGACGCGGATGGAGAGCGGCATGTCGTCAATGTAGTCCGCGCGGCGCGGCCTGCGGTAATCGGGGGAGACCTACTATCATCGCCGCAGTCCGCGCGAGTCCCGCGCGGCCGATGCGTGCCATGAAGACCTACGTAGCCAAACCAACCGACCGCGAGCGCAACTGGCTCGTTGTCGACGCCACCGGCCAGACGCTCGGACGTCTTGCGACGCAGATCGCCGACACCCTGCGCGGCAAGCGCAAGCCCACCTATACGCCTCACGTGGACACGGGCGATTTCGTGATCGTGGTCAACGCCGAGAAGATCTCGGTCACCGGCAAGAAGCTCACCGACAAGCGCTACTACCGCCATTCCGGATATCCCGGCGGCCTGAAGTCGCGCACGTTGCAGGAGATGCTCGACCGTCGACCCGAAGAGGTCATCCGGATCGCCGTCAAGGGGATGCTTCCGCGCAACCGGCTCTCGCGCCGCCAGATCACCAAGTTGAAGGTCTACGCCGGTCCCGAGCATCCGCACGCCGCCCAGCAGCCTCAACCGATGGAGCTTTCGCAGTGAGCGACGTGGACGATCAGCGCAACGACGAGCCCGGGAGCCCGGCCGAGGACACCCCGGGCACGCCCGAGCAGCCCGCCGCCCCGGAACCGGAGCTGACCCGCCCGGCGCAGGAGCCGGCCGCCGCTCCGCCCGTTGACGAGCCGGTCTCCCCCCCGGCGGCCGAGCCGTCGGCCGCCGAGCCGTCTGGTGACGACGGCGATGACGAGGAGATCGCCCCCCGCCAGCGCCCCGAGATCCCCGGTGCCGACCTGATCCCGGACCTCGTCTCCGATAGCGACGAATTCCTGGACGCCGAGGCACGTGCCGCAGCCGAGGCGGAGGCCGAGGAGGCCGCGCGCAACGGCGATCACGACGCCGAGGAGGAGACCAAGCCGATCGCCGACGCGACCATCGATCTCGCCGCCGGGGCTCGTTACACCGCGACCGGCAAGCGCAAGACCGCTGTCGCTCGCGTGATCCTGCGTCCCGGCAGCGGCAGCTACACGATCAATGGCAAGGATCTGGACACGTTCTTCCCGCGCGACACCCTGCGCCGCAATATCCGCCAGCCGCTGGAGGCGGTCGGGTACGACTCCCGGATGGATGTCGTGGCTCGCATGCACGGCGGGGGGGTCTCCGCTCAGGCGGGCGCGCTGCGTCACGGCATCTCGCGCGCGCTGCTCGTGGCCGATCCGAAGCTGCGTGGCGAGCTCAAGAAGCGCGGCTTTCTCACCCGTGACCCCCGGGTCAAGGAGCGCAAGAAGGCCGGGCTCAAGAAGGCCCGCAAGCGCCCGCAGTTCTCCAAGCGCTAGCGCCCGCATCCGATGCCACACCAGCTGTTCGGCACGGACGGGGTTCGCGGCCGGGCCGGAGACTTCCTCACCGCGGAGCTCGCCCTCGCGCTCGCCCGAGCCGCCGTGGCCCGCTGCGAGCACGAGCGCCCGCAGGTGCTCATCATCCGTGACACCCGCGAGTCGGGGGAGATGCTCGAGGCGGCGATCGCCGCCGGCGTGACCTCCGCAGGCGGGGATGCTCTGCTCGGCGGCGTCCTGCCGACCCCGGCGGCGCCGCTGTTGCTGCGCCGCCACGGCCTGCACCTGGCCGCCGTCATCTCGGCGTCGCACAACCCGTTTGAGGACAACGGCATCAAGCTGTTCGCCGCGGACGGATTCAAGCTCGATGACGACGCCGAGCGCGCAATCGAGTCCGCGCTCGGGCAGCCGGCGCGCATACCGGACCGGATCGGTCGCGTTCGTTCGCTGGACGGCGCGCTGGAGGACTATCTGCGCAAGCTCCACACGCGCTTCGCGGAGCTGGACCTGAGCGGGCGCCGGATTCTGCTGGATTGCGCCAACGGCGCCACCCATCGCGCCGCGCCGGAGATCTTCCGCCGGCTCGGGGCCGAGGTCGAGACGATCGCCGATGCGCCCGACGGGCGCAACATCAACGCCGGCGTGGGTTCCACCCACCTGGAGGCGGTGATCGAAGGTCTGCGTCACGGAGGGCATGAGATGGCGTTCGCCTTCGACGGTGACGGTGACCGCGTGCTGGCGGTCGACCGCAACGGCGCTGTCGTCGACGGGGACGAGCTGATCGCGCTCGCCGCCGTCCACCTGCATGCGCGCCGCCGGCTGACGGGCGGCGGGGTCGCGGTCACGGTCATGACCAACTACGGCTTTCACCGCGCGATGGCCGACGCCGGGGTGCAGGTGGCGAGCACCGCGGTCGGCGACCGATACGTCCTGGACGAGCTGCGCCGCCGGGGCTGGACGCTCGGCGGCGAGCAGTCGGGCCACATCATCGAGCTCGGCTTCGGGCCCAGCGGCGACGGCATCGCCAGCGCCCTGCTCACCCTCGAGGCGCTCGCCGGCGCTGACCTGCACGATCGCGGCGCGATGGCCAAGCTGCCCCAGCGTCTGGTCAACATCCGGGCGGCCGACCGGCCGGCGCTGATGCGCGCGATCGAGTCCGCTGCCGTTCAGGCCGCGATCGGCGACGAGGACGCGGCGCTGCAGGGCCGTGGCCGGGTGCTCGTCCGCGTGTCGGGCACCGAACCGCTGATCCGGGTGATGGTCGAGGCTCCGAGCGCGCAGGAGACCGACGCGGTCTGCGCGCGGCTGTCGCGCGCGGTCCGCGATCAGCTCGGCGCCAGCCTCGTCGGCTGAGCGCGCCGCAGCGCCGGGTAAAATCAGCCGATCAGCCGTGGGCGCCTCGCGGGCGGCTTGCGCGGCGTCAAGCGAGGAGCGTGTGGTATGTGCGGCATCGTCGGCTACGTAGGTCCGAGGAAGGTCCGCCCCGTGCTGATGGCCGGCCTGGAGAAGCTCGAATACCGCGGCTATGACAGCGCGGGGATCTCGGTTCTGGCCGGGGACCACATCGACGCCGTGCGCGCGGTCGGCAACCTCAGCGCCCTGCGCGAGGCGATCGACGCCCGCGAGCGTGCCGCCGGCGCCGCGGCTCCGGTCGCCGTGGCCGAGCGCCCGGGAACCGGAACCGGGATCGGCCATACCCGGTGGGCGACCCACGGTCGCGTGACCGAGGAGAACGCGCACCCACACTTCGACACCACCGACCTGGTGCACATAGTCGTCAACGGAATCGTCGAGAACTACATCGCGCTCAAGGCCCGGCTGCAGCAGGACGGCGCCGTCTTCACCTCCGAGACCGACGCCGAGGTGATCGCCCACCTCGTCGCCCACCACTACGACGGCGATCTGCTGCAGGCGGTCCGTCTCGCCTACGCCGAGCTGCGCGGCCACTACGCGTTCGTGGCCATGACCGCCGAGCAGCCCGGGGTGCTCGTCGGGGCTCGCCGGGAGTGCCCGCTGATCGTCGGCCGCGGCGACGGGGAGATGTTCATCGCCTCGGCGATCCCCGCCTTCCTGGCCCGGACCCGCGAGGTCCAGTACATGGAGGACGACGAGCTCGTCGTGCTCGAGGCGGGGGGCGCGCACTTCTACACCCCGGCGGGGGAGGAGATCCCGCGCGCCGTGACCGAGATCGACTGGGACGCGGACACCGCCGAGAAGCAGGGCTTTGAGACGTTCATGCTCAAGGAGATCTACGAGCAGGCCGATGCGGTCGCCGAGACGATCGGCGAGCGGGCCGCGCGGGGCTGGGGGATCGACCTCGGCGATCTCGGCACGATCGATGACGCCTTCCTGCGCCGGGTGCGACGTGTGGTCATCGTCGGCTGCGGAACCGCCTATCACGCCGGCCTGATCGGCCGCTACGCGATCGAGCAGTGGGCGCGGGTCCCGGTCGAGAACGACGTCGCCTCCGAGTACCGCTACCGCAACCCGGTGGTCGGGCGAGACGACCTGGTGATCGGGATCTCGCAATCGGGGGAGACAGCCGACACGCTGGCCGCGATGCGCACCGCCCGGGCCGGAGGAGCCAAGGTGCTGGCGCTGACCAACGTGATGGGTGCCCAGGCGACCCGCGAGGCCGACGGCGTCCTCTACACCCGCGCCGGACTGGAGATCGGCGTTGCCGCGACCAAGACCTTCGTCAGCCAGATCACCGCCATGTACCTGATCGCCCTCCGCCTGGCCGAGGTGCGCAGGACGATGGACCGCGCGCAGCTCAAGCCGCCGATCTCCGATCTCAAGCGGCTGCCGCACCTGATCGCCGAGCTGCTCGAGCGTGACGTCTGCGGGATCGAGGCGATCGCGGAGTCGGTTTACACGGCCCAGTTCTTCCTCTATCTCGGCCGCCACGTCGGGCTGCCCGTCGCGCTCGAGGGCGCGCTCAAGCTCAAGGAGATCTCCTACATCGCCACCGACGCCTACGCGGCGGGGGAGATGAAGCACGGCCCGATCGCGCTGCTGGACGAGAACACGCCGGTGGTGGTCGTGGCCACTCGCTCGCCTGTGCTGGCCAAGGTCATCTCCAACATCCAGGAGGTCCGCGCGCGCGGCGCCCGCGTGATCGCGATCGCCACCGAGGGCGATGATGAGATCACCGAGCACGCGGACGAGATCATCCGGGTGCCCGAGACCGACTGGCTGCTCGCCCCGCTGCTGGCGGTGATCCCGCTGCAGCTGCTGGCCTACTCGATCGCCCGCAAGCGCGGTCTCAACGTGGATCAGCCGCGCAACCTGGCCAAGACGGTGACGGTCGAGTGAGCTGGGGGCCCGACCCGGGGACCTCGAGCTCGAGACGGATGCCATTGTCGTGACCGGGCGCACGTCGATCGGAGTTGATCTGCTCGAGATCGACCGGCTGGCGCGGGCGCTGGAGCGCCGTCCCCGGCTGGCGCAGCGGCTGTTCACCGACGGCGAGCGCGCCTATGCCGCCGCGCGGGCGCGCCCGGCGCAGCACCTCGCCGCGCGCTTCTGCGCCAAGGAGGCCGTCGCCAAGGCACTCGGAATGACCACCTGGAGCTTTCGCGACGTCGAGGTGGTCGCCACCGGCGCCGCTCCCGCGGTCGTGCTGCACGGCGCCACCGCGGCCCGCGCCGCTCAGCTCGGGGTCGTTCTCTCCGTCTCACTCACCCACACGCGCGCACAGGCCGGCGCGGTCGCGCTGGCCCAGCCCGCATCCGGCGCATGACCGGCCTGCCGGACTGGCTGGCGTCGCTGCCCGACGCCGAGCAGCAGCGCGCCATCGACCAGTGGGCGATCCGGGCGCGATCGATCCCCGGAGCTGCGCTGATGGAGCGGGCGGGCAGCGGTCTCACCGAGCTGGTCTGCGAGCGGGTTCCCGATGGTCCGGTGGTCGTCGTCTGCGGCAAGGGCAACAACGGCGGCGACGGCCTTGTCGTGGCGCGGCAGCTGCGCGAACGTGGTCGCGAGGTCGACGTCCGGCTGCTCGCCGGGCCGGACGAGTACTCAGGTGACGCGGCCGGCAACCTCGAGCGCCTGCCCGGGCCGGCGCCACAGCCCTTCACGGCCACTGCGCTGAGCGGCGCCGCCGTCGTCGTCGACGCGATTCTCGGCACCGGCGTCACGGGCGAGCCCCGGGAGCCCGCGGCGGGCGCGATCGACGCCGTCAACGCGGCCGGCGCCGCGGGCGCGGTCGTGATCGCCTGTGACGTGCCCAGCGGAGTCGACGCCTCCACCGGCCAGGCCTCACCGACCGCGGTCCGGGCGAGGGCCACGGCCACCTTCCATGCCGGCAAGCCCGGCCTGTGGATCAATCCAGGCAAGGGCCTGGCCGGAGACGTGAGGGTGATCGAGATCGGGATTCCCCCCGGGGCGCCGGTGCGACCATCGGCCGGGCTGATCGGCTCCGGGGTGCTGGGGACGATCCCGCGCCGAGACCGCGCCTGGACCAAGTTCGTGGCCGGCAACGTGCTCGTCTGCGGTGGCTCGCTCGGGCTGACCGGCGCCCCGTGCCTGGCCAGCGAGGCCGCGATGCGCGCCGGAGCCGGATACGTCACCGCGCTGGTGCCGGCGTCGCTGAACCTCGTCTTCGAGATCGCGCTGCTCGAGGTCATGACCGTGCCGCTGCCCGACGACTCCGGCGCCCTGCAGCCCGCCGGCGTCAGCACCGTGCTGGAGCGCTGCGAGCGCGCGGATGCGCTGGTGCTCGGGCCCGGGCTGGGCCAGATGCCGGAGAGCCGGCGCTTCGCCCGTGACGTCGCCGCGGCGGCGGCGATTCCGCTGCTGCTCGACGCCGACGGGCTCAACGCCCACGCCGGAGGGCTCGACGAGCTCGCGGGTCGGCCGGCCCCGACGGTCATCACTCCGCACGCCGGCGAGCTCGCGCGCCTGCTGGAGATCGACAGCGCCGCGGTCGGCGCCACGCGCCTGCGCTGCGCGCAGGAGGCGGCGCGGAGAGCAGATGCGGTGGTGGTGCTCAAGGGGGATGACACGATCGTCGCCGAGCCTGAGGGTCGGGTCGCGATCAGCCGGGGAGGCGCCCCTGCGCTGGCCACCGCGGGCACCGGGGATGTCCTCTCGGGGGTCACCGGGGCGTTTCTCGCCCAGGGCGTCGACCCGTTCACCGCGGCCTGCGCCGCCGTGCACCTGCACCTGCGCGCCGGTCAGCTCGCGGCGCGGAGGATCGGCGCCGAGGGTGTGATCGCCCGCGACGTGATCGCCGCGCTGCCCTCCGCGCGGGCCGGCACATAGTGCCGGCGGCGGGGTGCACTCGGGGAAACGGGCGCTAGCCGTGGCCCTGCGGGCGCGGGCGCGCATCAACCTGGCCGCGATCGAGCGCAACGCCGGCCGGCTGCACGCCGGGCTGTCGCCAGGTGCCGAGCTGTGCGCCGTGGTCAAGGCCAACGCGTCCAGTCACGGCGCGGTCCCCGTCGCCCGGGCGGCGCTGGCCGGAGGGGCCACGCGTCTTGCGGTCGCGACGGCGCTCGAGGCTGTCGAGCTGCGGGACGCCGGGGTGACGGCGCCCGTGCTGGTGATGGGCGCCCTGAGCGCGCAGGAGCTGCCGATCGCTCTCGCCGCGCGGGCCGATGTGGTCGCCTGGACACCGGAGTTCGTGACTGACCTGCAGCGGGCCGCCGGGCGCGTCGGGGTGCACGTCAAGTACGACACCGGGATGGGGCGGCTCGGCATGCGTGAGCTGGACGCGGCCCTGGCCGTCGCCGACCAGGTCCTGGCCGCCGGCGCCCCGCTGGTCCTGGCCGGCGCAATGACCCATTTCGCCACCGCCGACGGCGAGCGCGCGTTCATGGACTTCCAGCTGCAGGCCTTTGCCCCGTTCGTCGCCGCGATGCGCGCGCGGGCCCCCGAGATCACCGTGCACGCGGCCAACAGCGCCGGGACGCTTCGGGACCCGGCCGCCCACTTTGACATGGTGCGGTGCGGGATCGCGCTCTACGGTTGTGACCCGATGAACGAGGATCCCGATCGGCATGGACTGGAGCCGGCGCTGGAGCTCAGCAGCTACGTGGCCGCGGTCAAGCTGGCGCGCCGGGGCCAGAGCGCGGGTTACGGAAGGCGCTTCGTGGCTGGTGGGGACACGTGGATCGCGACCGTGCCGATCGGCTACGGCGACGGTATCCGGCGGGCTCTGGCCGGCCGCCTGGACGTCCTCATCGCCGGCCGCCGGCGCCCCGTGGTGGGAACGATCAGCATGGACAACCTCACCGTCGCGGGGGGGCCCCCCCCCCCCCCCCCCCACGGCGCCCCCCGCCACGCTCGGCCCCGAGCGCCCGCCGGATATCGGCGCCGGAACGACTGTCACGCTCGTCGGTCGCGACGGGTCCGAGCGCCAGACGGTCGAGGATCTCGCCCGGGGCATGGACTCGATCCACCACGAGGTCCTGTGCGGCCTCTCGCCCCGGGTCACGCGCGAGTACCACCGCGACGGCGAGCCCGCGGGGTGAGCGACCCCCTCGCCACGCTGGCCGGGATCGCACCCGACGTGTGGTTGGTCGGGGGCGCGGTGCGCGATGAGCTGCTCGGGCGTGAGACCACCGATTACGACGTGGTCCTCGTCGCGCGGGATGACGGGACGATCGCCGCGGTGGCGCGCGCCCTGGCGCGGGCCGAGAACGGCTTCGCGTTTGAGCTGTCCGACGCCTTCGGCGCCTGGCGCGTGGTCGAGCATCTGCATCGCTGGCAGGTCGACTTGACCCCGCTGGGCGGCGAGACGATCGACGCCGACCTGCGCCGGCGGGATCTGACCGTCAACGCGATCGCCCGCTCGCTGGGCGGCGGCGCGCTCGCCGATCCCACCGGAGGTCGCGAGGATCTCGCCGCCCGGCGGCTGCGGGCCGTCTCGGACCGGTCCTTCCGGGAGGACCCGCTGCGAACGGTGCGGGTCGCGCGGTTGGCGTCGGAGCTGGGCTTCACGGTCGACGCCGGGACTGTGCAACTGGCTCGCGCGAGCGCGGCCGGCCTGGCCGGGGTCGCCCCCGAGCGGGTGTTCACCGAGCTCAAGCGGCTGCTCAGCGCCGACGGCGCGATCGCCGGGCTGGAGCTGCTGGACGCCACCGGCGTTACCGAGATCATCCTGCCCGAGCTCTCGGCCCTCAGAGGAGTGGAGCAGAGCCGCTTTCATCACCTCGATGTGCTCGGCCACACGCGCGCGGCGCTGGCCGAGTTGATTGGGCTGCAGAAGGACCCTGAGATCATCTTCGGATCCGACGGCCCCGCCCTCGCCGCCCTGTTCGCCGAGCCGCTGGCCAACGAGCTGAGCCGAGGGCAGGCGCTGCGCTTCGGAGCCCTGCTGCACGACATCGCCAAGCCCCAGACGCGGGAGGTCAGCGCCGAGGGCCGGGTCACCTTCATCGGGCATGACACCGCCGGGGCGCAGCTGGGACGAACGATTCTCGGCCGGCTGCGGGCCTCCGAGCGGCTCGCCGAGTTTGTCTGCGCGGTCACGCGCGAGCACCTGCGGCTCGGGTTCCTAGTTCATCAGGCCCCTCTGGACCGGCGCGCCGCCTACCGGTACCTGCACGCCTGCGCGCCAGTCTCGGTCGAGGTAACCGCGCTCAGCGTGGCCGACCGGCTGGCCACGCGGGGAGACAACGCGGAGGTGGCGATTGCCCGCCACCTGGACCTCGCCCGGCAGATGGTCGGGGCGGGGTTGGCCTGGCGCGCGGATCCGCCCCGGCCACCGGTCCGCGGCGACACGCTGGCCCGGGCGCTCGGCCTTGCGCCGGGCCCGCGCATCGGTGAGCTCCTGCACGTGCTCGAGGAGGCCGGCTACGCGGGCGAGATCGGCTCCGAGGCGGAGGCGATCGCCTACGCGAGGCAGCGCTCCGGGCCCGATGGGCCCTAAGGGCCTAAGCTGCTGGGGATGAGCGATCGCGACCCCGACTGCCTGTTTTGCAAGATCATCGCCGGCGAGCTGCCCGGCCAGATCGTGGCCCACGACGAGCGCACGGTCGCGTTCATGGACATCAACCCCGCCACCCGCGGGCACGTCCTCGTCGTGCCGCGCCGCCATGCGCGCAATCTGCTCGAGACCGACCCCGAGGACCTGTCGGCGACCGTGCTGGCCGCCCAGCGGATGGCTCAGCGCGCCGACGAGCGGCTGGGCTGCGACGGGGTGAACCTGATCAATTCATGCGGCGCCGCCGCGTGGCAGACGGTCTTTCATCTGCATGTCCATGTGATCCCGCGCTACGCCGGTGATCCACTGCATCTGCCCTGGGTCCCGGCCCCCGGGGACGCGGACGAGATCGCCGCCACCGCGCAGGAGCTGCGATGAACGGCACCCCCGCGCAGGAGCTGCGATGAACGCCGCCCCGGTCCGGCTGCAGCGCGACGGCGACCTGGCCGTGGTCAGCTTCGACGCGCCACCCCTGAACCTGTTCGATGATGCCCTGCGGACGGCGCTGCTCGGCACCCTGGATGCGCTGGAGTTCGAGCCGCCGCGCGCGGTGCTGTTTCGCGCCGACGGGCGCGTGGTCAGCGCCGGTGTCGATGTCTCGCTGTTCGCGGCCCTCTCGGGTCCCGACGAGGCGGCCGAGACCTTCGACGGCCTGGTCAACATCGCTCGCCGGGTCGGCTCGCTGCCCTGTCCGACGGTGTTCGCCGCTCACGCGCTGTGTCTCACCTGGGCCTTCGAGCTGGCCCTGGCCTGCGATCTGATCTTCGCCGCCGAGTCGGCCAGCTTCGGTCTCGTGGAGCGGGTGATCGGCCTGACCCCGGCGATGGGCGGAACCCAGCGGCTGGCCGAGCGGGCCGGCACTGGCCGCGCGCGTGAACTCGTGATGAGCGCCGAGCGCTATCCGGCCGCCACTATGGAGCGCTGGAACGTGGTAAACCGGATCCTGCCCGACGACGGCTTCGATGCGGCCGTCCGCGCCGTGGCCGCCGAGCTGGCCACCGGGCCGACCCTCGCCCATGCTGCGACCAAACGGGTCATCTCCGACTACGTGGAGGGCGGGGTCGAGCTCGCCAACGACCGGGTCGGCCGGGTCGCCGGCGAGCTGTTCGCCACCCAGGACCTGCAGGACGCGGTGAGCACGTTCCTACGCGAGGGACCGGGCAAGGCCACCTTCCACGGTCGCTGACGCGGCGCCGACGCTCTCACGGAAGCCCGTCCTGATACGTTCTCCGATGGTCGATCGGGGTCACAGTGACACCGCAACTGACGCCCCCGGGTAGTGTTTGAATGACGATGATGAAACGATTCCCGCTGCTCACGTCCGGATTGACGGCGCTCGCGCTCGCGGGCTTGCCGAGCGTGGCCCCGGCCCGGACGGTGGAACTCGGGCAGACCTCGCCGCTTGCGGTGCCCACCTGCCCTCCAAATACGAGCGCGTCGCAATGCAACATCATCCTCCCGCGCATGACCGTCGTTCAGACCAGATCCGACGGGGTGGCAAGCCCCGTCATGGTCAAGCAGTCCGGGTGGATCGTCGCGTTTTCCGTTGGTCTGTCCAGGTTGTCGACGAGCATGAGCACCACCCGCTCATACCTTCATGCGCTCGATGCCCAGTACGGAGGCACGCCGCAGGTGATGCTCACAGTGCTCAAACCGGGGCCGATGTCCAGCTACACGGTGGTTGCGCAGAGCCAGAGCTTCCACCTGATCCCATTTCTCGGCTCAGTGCTTTCCGAGCCGCTTTCGCTGCCTCCGACCTTCAGCTCCTTCAACGCCCTCCCCGTCAAGCCGGGGGACATCGTCGCCCTGACCGTGCCGACCTGGGCCCCGGTGATCTCCTACAACCTCAACCCGTCCAGGTTTGCCTACCGTCAAAGCCGCAAAGCGAACTGCACCCACTCGCCTGCCGGCCAGAACGCCCAGCTGATGGTCGGCGCATCGACCCGTTACCTCTGCACCTACACCGGCGTTCGCATCCAGTACAGCGCCACCGAGATCACCAACACGCCGTACCCGACGACCTACGTCCACGGCGGCCGGCGCTGAGCTGAGCGCGGGGCGGGGCGGGGCTCAGCAGGCGCCGGGGTTCTGCTGGCAGAACGCCGAGCCGAGACCGGCGCCGCCGGGACTCGCCGGCGTGACCGTGGTGGACGAGCTCGAGCTCGAGCTGCTCGAGCTGCTCGAGCTGCTGGTGACCGCGACGTTGGTGCCGGCGGCGCTGGTGGGGACGGTGAATCCGGGCGCGCCGGCGGTGTTCGTCGAGCCGGCGCTTCCGCCCCCGCAGCCGGCCACGGCGAGCGCGAGCAGAACCGCGACGGTGCCCGCCGTAGCAGCGGTCCGATGCATGCGATGAGACATCATGCCACCGGTCCGCTAGGAGCCCAGGGGCTCCATCCGCCGAGCGCAGTAGGGGCAGTCGTTGAGATCCTTCTGGGTGAGCTGGTCACACCAGTTGCAGTAGCGGAGGTTCTCGACCGTCCACGGCAGCTCGGAGGCGGTGGGGGCGAGCGGCAGCAGCTGGCCGACTACCTCGAGCGGCTCGCCGGTCTGAAGGTCCTTGTAGACCTTGCCGGCCTCGGCTTCGACGATCACCTCGCGCCCCGTGGAGGGCGTGCGCATTCGGTACTTCTGGCGGGACCTCATCGCCGCCCAATGCTACCAGCGCTCCTGCCGGCGGCCTGGGGGAGTCGCCGGCTGGGTGCGAGGCCGGGCGTCCGTGCGCCACGGCGCGGAAATGCCGCCCTCTGGGATAGAGTCCCGGCCCGATCGTATGGAGAGAGCCCTCGCCCGATTGACAGGGAGAACCCACCGGACCGTTGCGGCGCTGCTCATCAGCGCGGCGGCGGTTGCGCTCGGCGGTTGTGCGGTCAAGCACCCGGTCGCCAACGTCGTGCACGGCAAGATGCTGTTCGTCAAGGGCTGTGCCTCCTGTCACACGCTCTATCACGCCGGATCAGCCGGGGTCACCGGTCCGAACCTCGACGACGCTTTCCATCAGGACCGGTCCGACGGGGTCAAGAGCGCGGCGATCCAGGGCCTGGTCTCCTACTGGATCCAGTATCCGAACAACCAGGGCGTGATGCCGCGCGACATCTTCAAGGGCCAGGATGCCCAGGACGTCGCCGCCTACGTCGGCTTGGTCGCCGCGCGCCCCGGCCAGGACACCGGCGCGCTGGCCAGTGCCGTCCCGAACGTCAGCCAGAAGCCGGTGGCCGAGAAGGCGGGCAAGCTGGAGATCGACGCCGATCCGACCGGCCAGCTGAAGTTCCTCGCCGCGAGCGCGACCGCGACCCCCGGGCAGGTGACGATCAGCATGCTCAACAAGTCCTCGACCCCGCACGACATCGCGATCAGCGGCGCCGGCGCCAGCCAGGTCGGCAAGATCGTGACCAACGGCGGCATCTCGACCGTCTCGGCGAGCCTCAAGCCCGGCAAGTACACGTTCTTCTGCACCGTGGCCGGCCACCGTGCCGCCGGCATGGTCGGCACCCTCACCGTCAAGTAGCGCCGGCAGGGCCGGCGCGTCAGGGGGTCGCGCCGGAGCGCAGGCGCGCCATCAGCTCGTCGCCCCGACCTGCGGCCACCGCGCGCTGAGCACGGCTCTCCTCGAGGCTGACCCCGTGCCGGTCAGCGTAGTCCAGCAGCGCCTGGCGCTCTTCGTTCTGGCCGGCCACGCGGAGAAACAGCCAGCAGAAGAGCCCGATGGTGAGCAGGCTCTCCTCGACCATCATCAGGCCGCCGGCGGCGACCTGGTCGGCGATCTGGGAGATGTGCCAGAGCGCGTCGCCGGGCCGGTAGAAGGGGTAGAACACGGAGCCGGCGAACACCATCACGTTGCCGAGCACCGCGCCGACCAGCCGCACGGCCACGATGTAGAGCAGGCGCGGTCCGTTGGAGAACCACGCGGGCTTGGGCAGGGGGCCGAGCAGGGCCATCCACACGGCGACGCCGAAGGCCAGGAAGGTGGCGTGCTCGAGCGCGTGTAGCGCGTCATGGCGCAGCGCCGCCTGGTAGAGCGCCGGTAGGTGCCAGAGGTAGAAGTTGACCCCCCAGAGAACGATCGCCACCACGGGATGGCTGAGGATGCGCAGCCGCCCGATCACCGGGTTGCGCAGCATCGGCGCCATCATCGGGCCCGTCAGCCCGAGCACGAACAGCAGAGCGGCGACATCCCCGATCAGCAGGTGCTCGGCCATGTGGGCGACCAGCAGCTGGTCTGACCACGCGTCCACGGGCGGGCTGACCGCGATCTCGAGCATCACCAGGCCGGAGCTGAAGCACACCTGACGCCAGCGAGGCACCGACCGCCCGCTTGCGGCCAGGCCCCGGGCCCGCACCCAGTAGGGCAGCCAGCAGAGCAGCACCACGATCGGGAGCCCGATCGACTGCACCGGAGCGACGGCGAAGGTCGGCATCAGCTCCATGGTGCCAGGCCATCCAGCCAAGGCTGGGGCGAGCGGCGAATCAGAGCGCGCGAGCGATCAGCACGATGGCCACGATCACGGCTACCGCCGCGACGAACCAGAGCAGGAAGGCGAACGCGTCCGCCTCCGAGCGCATGGGATTGGGGGGGCGCCTCATACCGCGGCAGTGCGCCGGTACGCCACTCGAGTAGGCCTCAGATCACGTAGACGGTCGTGTACACGACGACCCACATGACGTCGACGAAGTGCCAGTAGATCCCCGGCACCTCCATCCCCATGTGATGCTCGGCGGAGTAGTGGCCGCGGAAGGCGCGGACGGTGACCATCAGCAGCGCCAGCAGGCCGATCAGCACGTGGGCGCCATGCAGGCCGGTGAGGGCGTAGAAGATCGTCCCCTGAGCGGCGTCATGGGGGGCGAAGCCGATGTGGACGTACTCGTTGATCTGGACCGTGAGGAAGGTGAGGCCGAGCAGGAACGTGGTCAGAATCCCGGCCCGCAGGCCGAAGCGGTTGCCGTTCTTGATCGAGACCAGAGCCCAGTGGATGGTCAGCGAGGACGAGAGCAGGATCGCCGTGTTGATCCCCGCCACGGCCTCGGGTAGGTGCGTGCCG
>JAABUZ0100001358.1_pt1 | contig 47289 bp, 39 predicted proteins | sample 5562091 | NCBI WGS metagenome assembly JAABUZ01 (sample SAMN12813069, study PRJNA571459) | rock metagenome | isolation source: Antarctica rocks | place: Antarctica: Victoria Land, Linnaeus Terrace sud | collected 2015-12-21
CGGGGGATCCGGGGCGAGACGGAAGGGTGGTGACGGGGCGGGCGGTTAGGGGGAGCTCGCCCGAGCTGGGGGCGGCAGATTCTGCTGGGGGCGTCGGGGCGGGATCCGCGAAGGGGAGTGCGACGTCGAGTGCGAAGGGGGGGCCGGAGGGCCGGCCGTTTGGGTGGGAGAGGGGGAGGGTGGCTGAGACGCAGCGTCCGATGGGGGCTGTGACCGCTGCCGGGTCAGGGGAGTTGGTGACGAAGTCGCTCGGGACGGCGGAGGCGCCGGTTGCGGACGGGGTGGGGAGGGCGGTTATGTGGGAGGGGGCGAGGCGGGCGAGGTTTCCCGCGGCGGCTCCGACCGGTGAGGTTGCGGTGGAGGGGGCGGTGGCTGGGTTGGGAGCCGCGACCGAGCTTGCGGCGGAGGCGGGGAGGCCGGAGCGGGGGAAAGCGGCGGGTGCGGTGGGGACTGGATCACGGCGGCCCGTGCTTTGGGTAGCAGGAGCTGGGGCTGGGGTGCGTGCGGAAGGGCGTCCGGAGGTGGTTGAGGTGCGGTCGGAGGTTGCCGAGCCGGTGGTGGCTGAGGTGCGGGGGCTCCAGATCGCGGGTTCGAGGCGGCGACGGGCGGTTGTGGGATGGGGGTCGGCGGCGGCTTTGTTGGTGGCGACGGCGGCGGCGACGTATGTCTTGAAGCCGTGGGATGGTCAGGGGAGATCGGGGCTGGCGGGTGGGGGGGCGCGGAGTGGGACGGCTGGAGTGAGCGACCGGACCGGGGGTCTTGATCCGGGAGTTGGCAGTGGGCCGGGGTCGGCAGGTGGAGCGGCGGCGGGTTTGGGGCAGAGTGCCGGCGACCGGGCGGGGGTGCTGCCGAACGGTGATGCTGGGGATCGGGATCGGACGGTTGATCGGAAGGAGATGACGGGGAGGGAGGCGAAGGGGCAGGAGAGTGGGCGTGCGATCCCGGTGGAGAGGCCGGGGAGTTCCCCTGGGCAGAGCGGCGCGGCGGAGACCGTGGGGCGGAGCTCCGGTGTGGCGAGGGGTGCGGCCCTTGGGGGGACCGGGGCTACGGCCCCTGGGGGGACTGGGGTGGGGAACGGAGCTGTGGCCGGGAGCGGGACGGCGCCGGCGGGAGCTCCTGTGTTGGCGGGAGCTGCGGGACCAGTGGAAGCTGGGGGGTCGGCGGGAGTTGGGGGGGCGACGAAGGTCGCAGCGGGGGAGGCGGTACCGGAGGTGAGTCGGAACCGCGTGGCAGGGGCGCGAGTGGCGGAAGGACCGCCGGTGGTGCGGATGGAGAGTCCGCGGCCGGAGCTGGTGACAGAGGTTGCGGGGGTGGATGGCGTAGCGCGTGTGCCGGTGGAGAGGGCGGCTCCGGTATCGGGATCGGGGAGCGGGGCGGCGGGGGGCGGAGCGGCGGCGCCTGGAGGAATGGCGGCGGCGGGCGGAGCGGCGGCGGGGGGTACAGGGGCGGGCGATCTGCCTCGGGCTACGGGACCGCGGGTGGGGACACGGGGGCCGGAGGCTGCTCCCCCGACGACGGGGGGGACGCTGTTGTCGGCTCCGTCGCCGATCTATCCGCAGCAGGCGCGACAGCTGGGGATCCAGGGGACGGTGACGATCCGCGCGACGGTGGACAGGGACGGGAGGGTGCGGGGGATGCAGATGGTGAGCGGACCTGTGCTGCTGCAGCAATCGGCGCAGGACGCGGTGCGGCGAAGGCGGTACAAGCCGTATGTGATGGGCGGGCAGCCGACGGAGTTCCAGACGCTGGTGACGCTGAACTTCAAGCTGGGGCAGTAGCCGCCGCAATCGACGTCGCGGGGCCGGTTGGGGATGTGTTGCGGCACGGAGCAGGGGGAAGACGGATCGCGGTCAGGTTGAGGCTCGGCCTCGCGGATACGAGAGGGGAACGGGTTTGGACGTGCGGCGAGGCGGACAGGGCTACTGGGCATATGGTCTGACGGTGTTTCTGGGGGCCTCCCTGCTGTTCGCGGTAGAGCCGATGGCGGCGAAGATCCTGTTGCCGGTGTTGGGCGGGAGTTCGGCGGTGTGGCTGGCGAGCCTGTGCTTCTTCCAGTGCGTTCTGCTGCTGGGATACGGGTATGCGTACCTGCTCGCGGGGTGGGGGGTGGGTCGGGAAAGGCTGCTGGGGGCGGTGCATTGCGGCTTGCTGATGGCGGGGGTTGTGTCGCTGGTGGGGCTGCGGGGCGGGCTGTTGGGGAGGTTGGGGTGGGCGACGCAGAAGCCGGCGGCGGCGGTGTTTGTTGGATTGGCGGGGATGGTGGGGCTGCCGTTTCTGCTGCTGAGCGCGACGAGTCCGCTGCTGCAGGTGTGGGCGGCGCGGAGGTCGGGGGGAGGTGTACCGTACCGGATGTTTGCGCTGTCGAATGTGGGGTCGCTGCTGGCGCTGGTGGCGTATCCGGTGGCGATTGAGCCGTACCTGACGCTGGGGATGCAGCGGGCCGGGTGGGCGGTGGGGTTTGCCGTGTACGCGGGGATGTGTGGGTGGCTGGCGGTGCGGGGTGGCGGGGTAGAGAAGCAGGTGTTCCGCTTCGCGGAGGGTGACAAGCAAGAGGATGAGAGCAGGAAGGGCGAAAGCAGGAGAGGCGAAAGCAGGAAGGGCGAAAGCAGGAGAAGCGAAAGCAGGAAGGGCGAAGGCAGGGGGGGCGAAGGCAGGAGAAGCGAAGGCAGGGAGGGCTATGGCGGCGGGGGTGGGAGCTTGGCGGAAGGGGATGAAGGCGAGGTGGGCGGCGGGGTCCGGGGGCGGGCGTGGGTCTGGTTTGGGCTGGGGGCGGCGGCGGCGACCCAGCTGTGCGCGGTGACGAGCCACCTGACGGTGAATGTGGCGGCCATTCCGCTGTTGTGGGTGGCGCCGCTGGCGGTGTACCTGGTGAGTTTTGTGCTGGCGTTTGAGTTTCCGGGGGTGTATCGGCGGGGGGTGGTGGTGCGGGTCCTTGTGGTGATGCTGGCGAGCCTGGGATATCTGCTGTCGAAGACGGATGTGAGTCTGCCGATTGGGATGAGCGTGGGTTTTTTCCTCCTGGAGCTGCTGTTTGCGTGCTGGTTCTGCCATGCGGAGGTGTATGCGTTGCGGCCCCGATCGGCGGGCTCCGGGGAGGCTTCTTCGGCGGGTTTCGGGAGGTTGGGGGAGAGGTTGGGGATCAGCTCGGCGGCGGGGTTTTACCTCGTGCTGTCGGCGGGCGGGGCGGCGGGCACGATGTTTGTGGCGGTGGTGAGTCCGCTGGTGTTTCGGGCGAACTATGACCTCCCGATGGCGTTTGCGATGACGGCGGCGATGGCGCTGGCGGTGACGTGGGAGGACGGATGGCCGCAGCGGCTGCTGTGGGGTGTGAGCACGGTGCTGTGCTGCGCGCTGGTGGGGATGCTGTACAACGGGTACCGGATGGAGTCGATGCTGAATGTACGGAATTTTTATGGGTCGCTGCGAGTGCGGCAGAGCGACCAGCCGGAGCAGGCGGGGACGTCGCGGGTGCTGCTCCACGGATCGATCCGGCACGGGATGCAGTGGTTTGCGGAGGAGTACAGGAGGGAGCCGACGACGTATTACGCGCGGGACTCGGGGGTGGGGCTCGTTCTGGGGTATTGCTGCGAGGGGCGAGGTCGGAGGATCGGCGTGATCGGTCTGGGGGTGGGGACGATGGCGGCGTATGGGCGGGACGGGGATGCGATCGAATTTTACGAGATCAACCCGCTGATGGAGGGGATTGCGCGGGGTTTGTTTACGTACCTGCGGGAGTCGAAGGCGCGGGTGACGGTGGTGGAGGGGGATGCGCGGGTGTCGCTGGCGAAGGAGGCTCCGCAGGGGTTCGATGTGCTGGTGGTGGATGCGTTTTCGGGCGATGCGATTCCGGTGCACCTGCTGACGTTGGAGGCGTTGCGGGAGTACCGGAGGCACATGGCGCCGGGCGGTGTGATTGCGTTTCATGTATCGAACCAGTACCTCGACCTTTCGCCGGTGCTGGGGAATCTGGCGCGGGCGGCGGGTATGGAGGCGCGGGTGGTGGACTCTCCGGGGAGGGAGGACCGGGGGGAGTTTGCGGCGCGGTGGGTGCTGCTGGCGGACGCGGGTGCGGGAGATGGGCTGTTTGCGCGGAAGGAGTTTCGGTGGGCGGCGGAAGGGATTCCGGAGCGGGCGGCGCTGCGGGTTTGGACGGACGACTACTCGAGTCTGCTGCCGATTGTGCGGTGGGGGCGGGGTGGGCGATGAGCCTAGCGGTGCTCCAAGGGCGGGTGCGATGCGGAGGTTCGCTACAATCGCGGAACGATGAAGCTAGTTCGAAGCGAGATGTTGGCGTGCCGACGGGGACCGGAGGCCTGGTTTACGGGAGCGGTGTGGATGGATGAGGTGGTGACGGGAGGGACGCCGGCTCGCTTGAAGGCGACCCGGGTGTCGTTTGAGCCGGGCGCGCGTACGGCCTGGCACACCCATCCGCTGGGGCAGGCTTTGCATGTGGTGTCGGGGACGGGATGGGTGCAGCTTGAGGGAGGGCCGCGGGAGACGATCGGGCCGGGGGATTCGGTGTGGATCGAGCCGGGAGAGCGCCACTGGCATGGAGCGACCATTGACCGGACGATGGTCCATCTGGCGATCCAGAACGCGGACGAGCACGGCGTGGACGTGGTGTGGATGGAGCAGGTTACCGACGAGGAGTATTCCGGGAGTTCCCGGTAGGAGGGCTCGGGCCTCCGCTCTCCGGGCTGGAAGGCCCTTTTGCTGTTTGCCGGGGTATGCGAGGGTCAGGTCGCGGTGTTGGGAGGGAGCGGCAGGTTGGGGTGGAGGAGCTGCTGGGTGGCGAGGCGGCCTTTGCCGTCGAAGGTGAGGAGGGCGATGCTATCGAAATCTTCGATGGGCCATTTGCCTTTGGGGAGGAGGAGATCGGGGTCGGCACCGAGGGCGCTGAGGAGGAGGGGGAGCTCGCGGTGACGCCAGCAGAGGAGCGGGCGGACGCCGTGCGGCTCACGCTGGAGGCGGCGGACGAGGCCGGCTGAGTCGGATGTGCCGATGGAGCTGTCGATGGGGAGATGGAGGAGGCGGGAGAGGGGTTCGAGGGTGAGGCGGGGGCGGGCGCTGCGGGGGGAGTCGGCGCCGGCGTAGAGCGCGTCGACGGTGAAGGGCGGGATGGCGGGCGCGGCGTCCGCGAAGGGACGGAAGAGAAAGGTGTAGGCCTGGGCGCGCGCCTCCCCGAGTGGGCTGAGGCCGGGGCCGGAGGCGGGCTTTTCCGCGTGGCGGATGATGAGGACGACGTTGTGGGCGAGGTGGTTGGGGATTGAGGGAGCTTCTGACGGGTCGCCCGGCTTTGCCGCGTGGTCGGGGGAGGGGCTTAGCCGAGTGATTGCGAGGGTGGAGACGAGCGCGATGATGGCGAGAAGGAGGGATGCCTGCATGGAGATTGCCGGATGTCGATTCGAGGGAGCAGGATGTCGCGGAGGGCTTGGCGATGGCAGCGATGGACTGGGCAACGATGGACGGGGCAGCGATGGATGGGGCGCTGTGGGAGGCGGATTGGCTGCATCCCACAGCTGGCGGGTTACTGGAGGCGGACGGGTTTGGCGTCTACCTTGAGGCGGAAGAGGGTGTAGGGCTTAACGCGGAAGTCCACCCCGTTGTGCATGGTGGGCTGACGGTTGAGCTGGTTGGCGGTGACATAGAGGTAGCCGTCGTCGGAGAGGCTCATGGTGTCGGGCCAGAGGAGACGGGGGTCGTGGACGAGGGTTTCGGTGAGGCCGGTTTCGGGGCTCCAGCGGTGGATGGAGTCGGTGACGGGGTCGGTCATGTAGACGTTGCCTTGGGCGTCGGACTCGAGGCCGTCGGAGGGCATTTTGCCGGTGACGATGCGGACGGTGGCGGCTACCTGGGCGTCGGACTTCGATTTGTCGCGGAGGTGGTCGGTGGAGACGGCGTAGAGCTTGGTGCTGTTGATGGGGCAGTAGTAAAGGGTTTTGCCGTCGTTTGAGATAGCGATACTGTCGGCGGCGAAGTTGACGGCCTTCGGCGGATGGCCGGGGAGGGTCTGGTAGAGGGGGCGGCCCTCGGCGAACATGAGGAACTGATCTTCGGAGAGGACGGAGGAGTGCTGGTTGAGGCGGCGCTGGCTTTTACCGGTGGCCAGGTCGACGACGATGATGGCGTTGGGGCCCTCGGAGGAGCTGTCGGTGATGTAGGCGGTGCCGTGGATGCTGTCGGCGCCGGGGGTGGGGGTGCCGGGGGAGCGCTCGGCGAGGGGGTACAGGGGGTCTTTGGGTGGGGCGTTGGGGTTGGGGGCGGGCTTGCTGCCGATGGCGGTCGAGGGGTCTTGCGGGCCGGAGTCGCCGACCCGGAGGTCGAAGCGGACGTCGTTGAGGTAGGTATTGGTGCCGGCGACCTCGGGGGTGATGAGGATGGTTTTGACGATCTTGTTGGTGCGGAGGTCGATGCAGACGAGTTTGGGTCCGCCGGGTACGGTGTTTTTGAGGAGGGGGGCGCCGGTATCGAGCAGCCAGAGGTGGTCGGCGGCGTCGACGACGACGGACTGGACGGAGACGAGGTGGGTCTGGTTGGCGGCCTCTTCCTGTGGGGTCATGCCGAAGGCGTTGGGGTTGGGGAGCTTGCGGCCGGGCCAGTCGTTGACCTCGGGGTTGGGGTAGGCAACGGCCTTGCCGTGGACGATCTCGGCGACGGTGAAGGGGATGTCGTCGCCCCAGCGGGCGAAGTTGACGAAGATGCGGTTGGAGCGGGAGACGGTGACGCCTTGGGGCATGGGACCGTTGAAGGTGGCGACGGTTTCGAGGTTGCCGAAGGTGTGGTCGGCGGGGGTGCTGGGGGGATTGGCGGAGATAGAGCTTTGGCCGGTGGGAGCGGCGAGTGCGGAGGTGGCGGCGGCAGCGAACAGCGCGGAGGCAAGGAGGGGGAAAGGGGTGCGGCGGTGCCGAGTCATTGGGGGTTGGATGCCATGGGACGGAGTCGTGTGTGGAGCGGACGGGAGCACGCGCGTACCCGCGACGTGCGACGCGGGGCGTGCATCTGATGGGTGGTACGAATGCACGCACATTGGGTTTGAGGAGGTTCGCGGAGATGGCGAATCAGATGGCAGTGGTTACGGGAGCTTCGAGCGGGATTGGTTACAACCTGGCGAAGGTCTTCGCGGAGAACGGATTCGACCTGGTGATTGCTTCGAATGGCGACCGGCTGGAGAAGGCTGCGGCGGACTTTGGGGCGATGGGCGTGCAGGTGAAGGCCATTGAAGCGGACCTGGCGACGTATGACGGGGTCCAGGGTTTCTGGAGCCAGGTGGAGTCGCTTGGACGACCGGTGGATGCAGCGGCGATCAACGCCGGGGTCGGTGTGGGCGGGCTGTTCGCGGAGACGGACCTGGATGAGGAGATCAACCTGATCCGGTTGAACGTGGAAGGCACGGTGCACATCACCAAGCGGGTGGTGCAGCACATGGTGAAGCGCGGGCAGGGGAAGATCCTGATTACGGCGTCGATTGCCGGCGAGATGGTCGCGCCACGTGAGGCGGTGTACGCGGCGTCGAAGGCGTTTGACCTGTCGTTTGCGAAGAGCTTGCGGGTTGAGCTCGAGGGGACGGGCGTGACGGTGACGGCGCTGCAGCCGGGGCCGGTGGACACGGACTTCTTCCATCGTGCGGGCATGGACGATACGAAGGTGGGGCAAGAGGGCAAGAAGGAGTCCGAGCCGTACGATGTGGCGAAGCAGGGCTTTGCGGCGCTGATGAAGGGTGAAAAGCACGTGTACGCGGCGAGTCTGACGACGAAGCTCGAAGGTGCCGTGGCGAACTTCATGCCGGATGCGGTAAAGGCGGCGATGCACGAGAAGATGGCGAAGCCGCTAAGTGAAAAGTAGGTGACGTGTGTGCTGATGAGTTGAAGAGCGGCGTCCCGTGTGGGGCGCTGTTCTTTTGCCGTGGTGCTGATTTTGGGAGCAGGTAACGAGAGGGAGAACGCATGAGCATGTTTGGAAGCGAGAAGATCGGTGTGATCGGGCAGATTCGGGCGAAGAGCGGGCATGAGGCGGAGGTGCGGGCGTTTTTTGAGGCGCTGGTGGGGCCTTCGCAGAAGGAGGCGGGATGCCTGCGTTACAACCTGTACGAGGACAAGTACTACACCGGTAGCTTTTTCACGTATGAGGAGTGGGAGAGCGAGGCCGCGCTCGAGAAGCATCTGGAGGGTGCAAAGGAGAAGCTGAACAAGGCGAAGGCGCTGCTGCGGGAGGATCTGCGGATTGCCGATTCTGAAGGTGGTGGCGTGAGGGCTTGAGCCGGACGGGTTGGCGAGGAGGTCGCGCTTTCGTGGAATTGCCCCCGCCCTGCTTCGAGAATGGGGGCCGCCTTCGGCTTGGCGGATTGGGAGCGTCTTATTGGGGTGGGGCGGTGAGGGTGGGTGGGTCGGTGATGGCGAAGTGGCCGTTGGGGGTGCGGGTGAGGGTGGGGCCGTAGGTGCCGAGGAGTTGGCGCGTCCACCAGATGCCTTTTAGGTCTTTTACGGCGGGGGTCGAGAACCAGTACTGCCACAGGACGGCGCGGATGAAGCGGGGCGGAGCGGCGGGGAAGGGGTTGGCGCGGAAGAGGCCGAGGACGTCGGTGTCGTTATTAAGGAGGAGCTCTTCGGTGCGGGGGACGATGGGGTAGTCGGTCCAGCTGCCGAGGGAGGCGAACCAGAGGTTCCAGTCGAAGCGCGGCTGATAGGGGGCGTAGATGCGGGGGCGCTCGGCGGGGTTCTGGGGTTTGTAGCGGAAGGTGTAGGCCGTCCAGGTTTGGCCGTCGTCGGAGCCCTGGAACTCGATCTCGTAGCGGTGCGGGGTCATGACGGCGAAGAGGCCGTACTGGTTGGCGATGCGGAAGGGCTCGAGGAGAACGAGGGGTTTGGTGGGGAGGGGGGCTTCGCGCCAGAGCATCTGGATGAGGGGGACGGTGGTGCAGTAGGCGATAAGGGTGAGGGCTACAGCGGTGATGGCGAGGGTGAGGGCGTGGAGGTAGATGCGCCAAGCGGGTTGGTGCGGTAGAGCAGCAGGTTCGGGGGTTCTCCTTATGGGGAGAGGAGCGGGTTTCTTCGACAGGCTCAGGACAGGCTCTTCGCTCTGCTCAGGATGACGAGCAGGAGGAGCGAGGGCTGGGCGCCAGCGTTGGGGGATGAGACGGGATAGGAGGTTGTCGTCGAGGAGGAGGATGGCGAGGATGAGGACGAGGTAGTTGAGGAAGGCGTAGTTGGCGGTGAGGATGACGCCTGCCTGCCAGGCGGTGACGATGACGAAGCAGGCAATGCGCCAGAGGCGGGGGAGGAAGGCCATGAAGACGAGGACAAGCTCCATGAAGAGGGTGGCGCCGGCGGTGGCGATGTGAAACCAATGGGGAAGCTGCTGGAGGTACCAGCCGACCCAAGTTGGGAGCGGGCCGTTTTGGTAGTACTCGTACATGGCGGTGAGGTTGCGCCAGGTGGGGTCGCCGGAGAGGAGCTTGACGAGGCCGGACTGGAAGTAGATGCGGAACCACTCCCAGAGTAGGAGGAAGGTTGCGGCGCGGGGTGCGAGACTGCGTGCGCCGAGGCCGGGGAGGAGGCCGCGCGGGGCGAGAAAGAGGGAGAGGAAGCCGGCTTCGAGGAGCATGCCATCGGATTGGTAGCCGGAGAAGTCTTCGGCGGCGGCGACGAAGGAGAGGAAGCAGAGGAAGCAGAGGAGGAGCGAGGCACGGGGCCACAGGTTGAGGACGACGAGGACGGAGGCGGCCATGCCGATCCAGCAGAGGGCGGTGAGCGCGGGGTTCGCGGCGGAGATCCAGAGGAGGGTAGGGGCGTACCAGAGACGGGCGAGGGGGCCGAGGCTGTGGGAGATGGTCTGCAGGTAGTCGGCTGCGGGAAGGATGCCTGCGGGGCCGATGAGGCCGCGGATCTGGAAAACGAGCGAGAAGAAGGCGGAGAGGTAGACGAGGCCGAGGAGACGGAGGAAGAGCCAGCGGGCAAGGAGCTGGTTGGGAGCCCCGTGCGCGGGATCGAAGAGGCGGCGGAGGAGGTTGGTGGAAGGGGCGGAGGACATGGGCGGGACCCTGGAGCGCGGGTTTCTTGGCGTTGGATGCGGGAGGTTCGTTGGGAGTGCGGGGTTGCTGGATGCGGGTCATGCGGGCGGGCGGGGCGGCGTTTCGTGATGGGGCGGTTGGCTGGTGCCGGTGGACTGGGGTGCCCACCTTTCGGTGGACGCGGTATTGGACGGCTTTGGCTAGTATCACGAAGAACCAGGGTCAACGGTTTTGTCTGTCGTGAGTGGCCGATGTGCTGTGCTGGGAGTCTCGCTTAGGCTGACGCGGGAGCGCTCGAGCGGGTGGGGTCTGCGGGTAGGTGATGGGCGATGGCAGTTGCAAGGGAGGAAGGGTTGAAGGTTCTTGTGCGGATGCGTCCGGTGTTGTTTGTCGCGGCTCTGCTGCTGGCGTGGCAGGTGGCGGTGATGCGGCATCCGGGCGGGTTGCTGCCGGGGCCATGGGGGGTTGTGGGGGGAATGCGCGATCTGCTCGAGCATGGGCTGCTGCTGAAGTATGTGGTGGCGTCGCTGTTTCGGGTGACGTGGGGGTTTGGGCTGGCGGTGGTGACGGCGATTCCGCTGGGGATGGCGATTGGGTGGTACCGGAGGGCGGAGATGGCGCTGAATCCGCTGGTGCAGCTGCTGCGGCCGATCTCGCCGCTGGCGTGGATCCCGATTGCGATTTTGTGGTTTGGGGTTGGGGATGTGTCGTCGATCTTTTTGATCTTTCTGGGTTGCTTCTTTCCGCTGCTGGTGACAGCGATGAACGCGGTGCGCGGGGTTCCGGCGGTGTATGTGAATGCGGGGAGGAACTTTGGGCTGCGACCGGTGGAGATGTTCGTGCGGGTGCTGTACCCGGCGGTGGCGCCCCAGCTGGTGGTGGGCTTGCGGATTACGCTGGGTGTGGCCTGGCTGGTGGTGGTGGCGGCGGAGGTGATCGCGGTGAACTCGGGGCTGGGATTTTTGATTGTGGATGCGCGCAATGCGGGCAACCGGTATGACCTGGTGGTTGCGGGCATGGTGCTGATCGGCGTGATCGGGCTGCTGCTGGATACGGGGATTGGATCGCTGGAGAGGCTGGAGTCGTTGCGATGGAGTTACTCGAAGGATTGAGGGCGTTGCCGAGGGAAGCGGGTGTGATGGAGCCGAGGCGGAAGACGAAGTTGCGGGCGGAGAACGTCGGCATGGTGTTTGAGCGCGACGGGGCGCGGCTGACGGCGATCGAGGGGATCAACCTCGAGGTTGGGGAGGGTGAGTTTCTGTGCCTGCTGGGACCTTCGGGGTGTGGGAAGTCGACGCTGCTGAATGTGATGGCGGGTTTTCTGAAGCCGACGAGAGGGGCGGTGACGGTGGATGGGGAGGCGGTTCGCGGGCCCGATCCGCGGCGGGTGTTTGTGTTTCAGGAGCGTGGGGTGTTTCCGTGGCTGACGGTGGAGGGGAATATCGCGTTTGGGCTCCAGGGGATGGCGCGGATGGAACGTGAGGAGCGGGTGCGGCATTATGTGCAGATGGTGGGGTTGGAGGGGTTTGAGAGGACGTACCCGCAGGAGCTTTCGGGCGGGATGAAGCAGAGGGTGGAGGTGGCGCGGGCGCTGGCGGTGAATCCGGACGTGCTGTTTCTGGATGAGCCGTTTGGGGCGCTGGACTCGATTACGCGGCTGGTGATGCGGGGCGAGCTGCTGCGGATTATGCAGGCGGAGCGGAAGACGATTGTGTTTGTGACCCATGACATTGACGAGGCGGTGCAGCTGGCGGACAGGGTGGCGGTGATGAGTGCGCGTCCGGGCACGATCCAGGAGATTGTAACGATCGATGTTGCACATCCACGGGAGATGAGCTCGAAGCGTTACCTGGAGTTGCGCGAGGGGATCTTTGGGCAGATCGGACTGGCGCACAGGGTATGAGTACGCTGGCGGTGCCGAGGAGGTGGGAGCGGGTAGCGTGGCCGGTGGCGGCGTTTGCGGTGCTGCTGCTGCTGTGGCAGGTGTCGGTGAAGGCGACGGGGACGAAGGTGTTTCCTTCGCCGATGGAGGTTGCGCGGGGGATGCGCGAGCTCCTGCACAAGAACGTGCTGTGGGGGGATATTGCGGACTCGCTGCGGCGGGTGGCGCTGGGGTTTGGGGCGGCGACGGTGGTCGGAGTGCCGCTGGGATTGGCGCTGGGGTGGTATCCGGCGGCCAACCAGGTGGTGAATCCGGTGATGCAGATCTTACGGCCGATCTCGCCGATTGCGTGGATTCCGGTGGCGATCCTGCTGTTCGGGATCGGGGATCATGCGGCGACGTCGCTGATCTTTCTGGGGGCGTTTTTCCCGATTGTGACAGCGTCGATCAGCGGCGTGGCGAATGTGCCGACGGTGTACCGGAGGGCGGGGCGAAACTTCGGGTTGTCGCCGGTGGAGGTGCTGCGGCGGGTCGTGTTTCCGGCGGCGTTGCCGCAGATCCTGGTGGGATTGCGGCTGGCGCTGGGAATTGCGTGGCTGGTGGTGGTGGCGGCGGAGATGGTGGCGGTGGACTCGGGGCTGGGATATCTGGTGATCGACTCGCGGAACTCGGGGAAGCGATACGATCTGGTGGTGGCGGCGATGCTGTTGATCGGCGTGATTGGGCTGGTGCTGGACCTGCTGTTCCGGCGGCTGGAGACGGTGCGACCGGTGCGATGGGGGTTTCGGCATGAGGCTTAGGAGCAAGGTGCTGGCGGGCGCGGGTGTGTGGCTGGTGCTGGTGACGGGGCTGCATGCGTGGCTGAACGTGAACTGGGCGGCGGTGCTGAATGAGTATCGGCCGGTGGCGCAGAGGAAGGTGACGGTGGCTTACCTGCCGGTGACGTGCCAGCTGACGTGTCCGGTGACGGATTATATTTCGAAGGTGTCGGACAAGGGCGAGATCTTTTTGCCGCGGATGTTTCAGGGGTTTCCGGAGATCAAGGAGGCGCTGATCTCGGGCAAGGTGCAGGCGGCGTTTGTGGTGGCTCCGCTGGCGATTGCGTTGAAGGCGCAGGGCGTGCCCATCAAGGTGGTGTACCTGGGGCACCGGTATGGGAGCGCGATGATGGTGAAGCGGAACGGGCCGGTGAAGACGTTTGCGGACCTGAAAGGGCGGACGATCGCGATTCCGAGCAGGTTTTCGGATGAGCGGCTGATTGTGTTTCGGGCGATGAAGGTTTGGGGGCTGAAGCCGGGCGATATCAAGATGGTGGAGATGGCTCCGCCGGATGTTTCGGGGGCTCTGGCGGCCGGAGCGATCGACGGGTTTGTGATGGGCGAGCCATTTCCGTCGCAGGCGGAGATGGGCGGGTTCGGGCGAGTGCTGTTCCAGGCGAAGGAGTACTGGCCGGATTACATGTCGTGCATTCTGGTGGTGCGACAGGACCTGATTGACGAGCGGCCGGAGACGGTGCAGATGCTGGTGGACGGGATTGCGCGGTCGGGGCTGTGGCTGGACAAGGGCAAGCCGCACCGGGATGACGCGGCGGATTTTGTGGGGCGGTTCTACTACAACCAGAGGCCGGCGCTGCTGCGGTGGGCGCTGACGAAGCCGATGGATCGGGTGGTGTACAGCCCGCTGGCGCCGAGGAAAGCTGACTTCGACATGGTGCGCGACCTGATGATCGAGACGGGAGTTTTGACGAAGAGGATTGAGTTCAGCGAGTACACGGATACGCGGTTCTCGGATGGGGCCGCGGGTGAGACGCCGTGGGCGTATGAGGCCGGGATTGCGGCGGCGAAGTAGGACGAGGTTTTTTGCAAGGAGAGGCGAGTGCTACGACGAAGATTTCTGGGGATAGCGGCGGTGCTGGGTGCGGGCAGCCTGGCGGCGGTGGGTGTGGAGGCCGCGGAGCGGAAGACGGTGGTGTTTCGCGTGGAGGGGTTTACGTGCGTGACCTGCGCGGTGGGGCTGGAGACGCTGCTACGGCGGGAGGAGGGCGTGGCGTCGGCGCGGGCGACGTATCCGGAGGGGATGGCGACGATTGTGTTTCATCCCAAGGTGGTTTCGGAGGCGGCGCTGCTTGGATTGATCGCGGAGATGGGGTTTTCGGCGGAGAGGGAGACCGGGGCTTGAGCGCGAGGTTCATGATGCGGGGCGCTATGGGGGTGCCGTGGACTTGCGGGCGCGGGGCGGCATGAGCGTGACGATCCTTAGTGTGGCGTATCCGTTTGCGGTGGTGGGGCCGGGTCTGGTGGGCGGGGCGGAGCAGGTGCTGACGCTGCTGGAGGCGGAGCTGGTTGTGCGCGGGTATGAATCGATCGTAGTGGCGCGCGAGGGGTCCGAGGTGCGTGGGGTGCTGCTGCCGACAGCGGTGAGGGCGGGGCTGATCACGGAGGTTGTGCGGGAGGAGGTGACGCGGGCTCACCAGGCGAATATTGACGAGGCGCTGAGAAAACATCCGGTCGATCTGGTGCACATGCACGGGATTGACTTCCATCGTTACACATTGCCGGAGAGTGTGCCTGTGCTGGTTACATTGCATCTGCCGCCGAGCTGGTACCCGGAGTCGATCTGGAATTTACCGCGGAACTATCGGCTGCAGTGTGTGTCGGAGACGCAGCGCGGGGCGTGTCCGGAGGGGGTGCGGGAGAGGGTGGCGGTGATCGGGAATGGGGTGGTGGCGCCGGATGCCGAGACGCTGCCGAAGCGGCGCGGGTATGCGGTGATGCTGTCGAGGATCTGTCCGGAGAAGAACCTGCATGCTGGGATGGATGCGGCGCGGAGGGCGGGAGTGCCGGTGCTGCTGGCTGGGGAGACGTTTCCGTATGCGGAGCATCTGCGGTATCTCCATGAGGAGATTGAGCCGAGGCTGGGGGACGGGGCGCGGCTGCTGCCGCCGGTGTCGGGAGCGGAGAAGACGCGGCTGCTGGCGCGGGCGCGGTGCCTACTGCTGCCGACGCTGGCTCCGGAGACGAGCTCGATGGTGGCGATGGAGGCGATGGCGGTGGGGACGCCGGTGGTGGCGTACCGGTCGGGGGCGATTCCGGAGGTGGTGGAGGAGGGTCGGACGGGTTTTCTGGTGAGCGATGTGGAGGGGATGGCGGCGGCGATCGGGCGGGTGGGGGAGATTGACGCGGCGGAGTGCAGGCGGGTGGCGGCGGAGAGGTTTCCGGTGTCGCGGATGGTGGAGGGGTATGAGGGGCTTTACCGGGAGATGCTGGGCGAGACCGGGGGACTCAGGGCAGCGTGTGCTTCTGGCGTGGAGGGGAACGGGGTGAAGGTTGCGGGACAGGCGGGTGGGATTGGGGCGCTGACGGTTTCGGTGTTGACGACGGTTGCGGAGATGGAGGCTCTGGAGCCGGAGTGGGAGGGGTTGTGGGCGGCGGATGGGTGGGCGACGCCGTTCCAGAGCGCTGCTTGGCTGCTGCCGTGGTGGAGGCATGTGGGCGAGGGTGAGTTGCTGGTGGTCACGGTGCGGGATGGTGCGGGGCGGCTGGTGGGTCTGCTGCCGATGTATGTGTACACGCAGCCGGAGGGTGGGGAGCGGCACCTGCTGCTGCTCGGAGCGGGGACGAGCGACTATCTGGGTGGATTGTTTCAGCGGGAGGCAGAGGGCGATGCGGAGTTGATTGCGGGCGTGGCCTTGGCCGAGTTGATGCGAGTGCGTGCGCGGTGGGATCGGGGAATTTTGCATCAGCTGCGGGCGGAGTCGCCGCTGCTCGGGTGTGCGCGGCGGGCGGGTTTGCGGGTGTCCCGGGCGGAGGCGACGTCGGCGGTGCGCGTGGGGGGATGGGCGCGGCTGCCGGCTAAGATTCGGCTGAACAGAGGGAGGTATCGGCGGCGGGCGGAGGCTCGGGGGCGGCTGGAGTACGGCTGCGCGGAGACGGCGGAGGAGGCGCGGGGGGGGGTTGAGGAGCTGATTGCGCTGCATGGGAGGCGGTGGCAGGAGGGTGGCGTGCTGGAGCCGGCGGCGGTGCAGGAGCACCATCGGGAGTCGGTCGGGCTGCTGCTGCAGGCGGGGATGCTGTGGATGTTTCGGTTGACGATGGACGGGCGGGTGATGGCGGTGCTGTACGCGATGGTGGATCCGGCGGGGCATGGGGTGGGGCGTGGGCGGCGGATGTATGCGTACCTGATTGGGATCGAACCGGAGTTTGGGGATGTGAGCCCGGGGACGCTGCTGCTGGCGCATGCGTTTGACCGGTGCGAGCGCGAGGGCGTGGTGTGGCTGGATACCCTGCGCGGAGGAGAGGGGTACAAGCAGATGTGGGGAGCGGTGGCGGAGGAGACGCTCGGGTTCGAGATGGAGGGTTTTGGGGAATCGTAAGCTGGCCAGTAAAGCGCGGGGGCTCGACGTCATCTCACTGCCTTGGCCGGCGAAGATTGCGGCTGAGACGACGATGACGACCTTTGCTTTGCTAAGTACGATTGTGACGGTGGCGGCCCTGTTTGGGCTGGTGAGCTACCGTGTGTTGCGGCTGCCGACGACCATTGGGACGACGATTCTGGCGCTGTGTTCGGCGGGGGGGATCCTGCTGGGGGGACATGCGGCGCCGGGGCTGCATCGGTGGGCGGAGCGGATGGTCGGGGGCATCGACTTCAACGCGGTTGTGCTCCATGGGATGCTGGCGTTTCTGCTGTTTGCGGGGGCGCTGCAGCTGAACCTGGAGGAGCTTTCGCGGGAGAAGCTGGCGGTGTTCAGCCTGTCGATCTTTGCGACGGCGATCTCGACGGTGCTGGTGGCGGGGATGTTCAAGCTGGCGCTGATGGCGGTGGGGATTCCGCTGAGTGTGATGGGGGCGCTGCTGTTTGGGGCGCTGATCTCGCCGACGGACCCGATCGCGGTGCTGGAGATGCTGCGGCGGGTGGGGGCGCCGGCGGCGCTCGAGGCGCAGCTGGCGGGGGAGTCGCTGTTCAACGATGGGGTGGGCGCGGTGATCTTTCTGGCGCTGCTGGAGGCGTCGGCGAACGGAGCTCTGCCGACTCCGGGGCGGTTTGGGGTGCTGCTGCTGTTGAAGGCTGTGGGGGCGATTGGGTTGGGAGGGTTGCTGGGGTACATCACGTATCGGCTGATTGTGCCGGTCGACGATTACCGGGTGGAGGTGCTGTTGACGCTGGCGCTGGCGATGGGCGGGTACGCGCTGGCGGATGCCCTGGGGCTTTCGGCGCCGCTGGAGGCGGTGACGGCGGGGCTGCTGGTGGGCGGGAGCGCGCGGAGGTTTGCGATGTCGGAGGAGACGCGGGCGAACCTGGACACGTTCTGGGAGCTGGTGGACGACATTTTCAATGTGGTGCTGTTTCTGCTGCTGGGGTTGGAGCTGGTGGTTCTGCCGATCCAGGGACGGTACCTCCTGGCGGGGCTGCTGGCGATTCCGGTGGTGTTGCTGGCGCGGTTTCTGAGTGTGGGGGCGACGGTGCAGGCGCTGGCTGCGGTTCGGCAGAAGGTTCCGGGGACGGTGCTGACGCTGACGTGGGGTGGGCTGCGCGGGGGCCTGGCGGTGGCTCTGGCGTTGTCGCTGCCGAACGGGGAGGGTGCGGAGCGGAGTTTGCTGCTGGTGACGACGTATGTGGTGGTGGTGTTCTCGATCGTGGTGCAGGGGCTGACGATTCCCCGGCTGCTGCGACGGCTTGGGTTGCGGGCGGAGGTGAGGGAGGTGGTGGGGACTTAGCGCGGAGGAAGGAGGAAGAGGCGGATGCCGGCGATGCCGTCAGCGCCGGCTTTGAGGCAGAGGGGGGCGTTTTCTTCGGTTACGCCGCCGAGGGCGAGGAGTTTGGGGGCTTTGCTGTACGGTGCTTCGGGGTGGGGGTGGAGAGTGTGGAGGAGATGGACGGCGGCCTGGAGTTGATGGAGGCCGAGGCCGTGGCGGACAAGTCGGCCGTGGATGCGTTTTTCGAAGATGGGGCCGAAGAGGAGGTAGTCGAAGCCGGCGAGGGCGGCCGAGCGGAGGTCTTCGGGGGTGTGACAGGAGATGCTGGTGAGGGGCGGGGGGAGGCCGGCGGTGGCGAAGGCGTGGCGGGCGAGGGCGAGACCAACCGGGCCGGAGTTGCCGGGGAGATGGATGCCGTCGGCGTGGACGGCTGCGGCGAGGTTGGCGGGGCCATTGAGGAGGATGCTCGGGGGGGTGGGGGTGGGGTCCTGGTCCGTGGTTCGGAGGTTGGCGTGGAGGGTATTGAGGATGCGGCGGGCGAGTGTTTCGAGAGCGGGGAGGGAGAGGTCTTTTTCGCGGATCTGGATGAGGTCTGCCTCTCCCTGGGCGAGGCGGTGGGCGTAGGCGATGAGGGCATTTTGGCGCTGTTGTTCTTCGCCCGAAAACATATGGCGGTCGGTGATGGCGTAGCGCAGCATTCGGGTTAGTCTAGTGCTGTCCGGGATGGCCGGTGTTGACAGCTGGCGGTATTATGCTTCTTGGATGGCGCCCCAGGTCAGGAACTGGACTCCCGGGGCGTAGGCAGGACCACTGTTGCTGCTGTTTCTCGAGGTTGTCCCTCGGGGGGAGCGCACCGATTATTGAAGAGAGAACCTCCTCCCGCATGAGCAGTGTTTACGATTTGATCGTTATAGGTTCCGGTCCCGCGGGCCAGCGCGCGGCTATTTATGGCGCGAAGCTGGGGAAGAAGGTCGCGCTGGTGGAGATGCGCGAGGTGGTGGGCGGAGCGTGCATCAATACGGGCACAATTCCGTCGAAGACGATGCGGGAGGCGGTGCTCCACCTATCGGGGTACAACTACAAATCGATCTACGGCATGAACTACCGGGTGAAGGAACGGATCACGATGGCGGACCTGGCATTCCGGGTGCAGCACGTGATCAAGACCGAGGTGGATGTGACGGAGGCGCAGCTCTCGCGCAACAACATCGAGATGCTGGTGGGGACGGCGAGCCTGGAGGATGCGACGCACGTAAAGGTGACGAACTCGCGCGGGTCGACGGTGTACGAGGCGAAGAACATTTTGATCGGGACGGGGACGAAGCCGGCGAGCTCGCCCAAGGTGGCGATCAACGGGTACAGCATCATCAACTCGGACCAGGTGCTGGACCTGAAGAATTTGCCGAAGACGCTGATCGTGGTGGGCGGCGGCGTGATCGGGGTGGAGTACACGTGCATGTTTTCGGCGCTGGGTGTGCGGGTGACGCTGATTGAGCGGCGGCCGCGGCTGCTGGAGTTCGCGGACCAGGAGATTATTGAGGCGCTGAGCTACCATCTGCGCGACTCGCGGGTGACGATGCGGCTGAACGAAGAGGTCGAGTCGGTGGAGCAGAACCCTGACGGAACGGTGAACGCGAATCTGGAATCGAAGAAGCGGGTGCAGGGAGATGCGCTGCTGTATGCGGTTGGGCGGCAGGGGAATGTGGATGAGCTGAACCTCCAAGCGGTGGGGATCGAGGCGGACAGTCGCGGGCGTATCCCGGTGGATAAGGACTTCCGGACGAAGTGTCCGACGATCTTCGCGGTGGGCGATGTGATTGGGTTTCCATCGCTGGCTTCGGTGTCGATGGAACAGGGACGGGTGGCGGCGGCGCGGGCGTTTGGGGACGAGACGATCCTATCGAACCCGAGCTTTTATCCTTACGGGATCTGGACGATTCCGGAGATCAGCTTCCTGGGCAAGACCGAGGAGCAGTTGACGGAGGAGGATGTGCCGTACGAGGTGGGCGTGGCGTACTACCGGGAGATTGCGCGCGGTCAGATTCGCGGTGATACGACTGGGAGGCTGAAGCTGATCTTCCACCGGGTGACGCACACGCTGCTGGGGGTGCATATTATTGGCGAGGGTGCGAGCGAGCTGGTGCACATTGGGCAGGCGGTGATGGCGCTAGGCGGAAAGCTGGACTATTTCGTGGATACGGTGTTCAACTATCCAACCCTGGCTGAATGTTATAAAGTGGCGGCGTTCAATGGGTTGAACCGCGTGAGCAAGTTCGAGTAGACGCGAGTCAAGTTCGAGTAGGGACCGGCGGCTCCGGGAAGAAGCGCAATCGAGACCCGAGGGGGGTTGAAGCATGACGAAGTCCACCGGCGCCAAGTCGATCGGAGTGGTTTTATCTGATCGTATCCTGACATCCCTGGTTGTTGACCACAAGCTATCCGGGCCGGTGCAGTCGTTTCCGGAGAACCAGGACGACGAGCACGCGCTGGTGGAGCTGCATACGGACTCGCTGACGAAGACGCTTTGCGAGCAGATTGTGCGGGCGGCGAATGGGGCGAAGGACATCAGCGCGGTGGGGGTGGCGCTGCCTGGATTGATCAAGAACAACGTGGTGGAGGAGGCTCCGAATCTGCCGCAGCTGAAGGGAGCGCGGATTGGGGAGCTGCTGGCGACCCATCTGGAGGGCCAGGGGGTGACGGCTCCAGTGACGATTTTAAACGACGCGGATGGTGTCGCGGCGGGTCTGGCGACCGAGCACGGGAAGCTGGACAGCATGATCCGGGTGTGGACGCTGGGGGTTGGGATCGGATTTGGGCGGTACCCGTTTGCGCCGGGAGTGTGGGAGGGCGGCCACACGGTGGTGACGCTCGACGATAAGGAAAACTATTGCGGGTGTGGCGGGCGGGGTCACATGGAAGGCATCATGGGCCACCGGGCGATGCGTCTGCGGTTTCTGGACATGGAGCCGGAGGAGGTCTTCCAGATGGCGAACGACCGGGAAAGCCCCGATGCGCGCTGCCTCGACTTCAAGCGCCTGTGGCACAAGGCGCTGGCGGCGGCGACGGCCTCGTCCATTCATCAGAGTGGGCCTGGAAAGTTTTTCGTGACGGGCTTCAATGCGCGCTTTCTGGACCTGCCGATGCTGCGGGATTACCTGCAGCAGATGGTGAAGATGAGCCCGCTCCAGAGTTACTCGGTGGAGATTGTGCCGGATGTGCCGGAGACGCGGCTAATTGGAGCGGCGGTGATGGCGGAGCAGGCGAGCAGGCGATAACTCCGGACCGGGCCTGCGGGGGAGGGGTGACTGCGGAGGACGGGTTACCACCGCACAAGAGGTGGGTACCGGTCCGTCACTGCGGAAGTGACAGGGGCTGCGGGCGGGGAGCACGGTAGGAATCAAAATCTTGATCGTGCCGAGATCGCCGACGGAACTAAGTTGCGCGACCGGAGTTTGTACAGATCGAGGTACGGGCTATGCGTGACTCGGGAAACAGACTGGGAGCCAAAGTTCTTCTGAGGTCGGTGCTCGGGACCGGAGCTTTGCTGGTGGGTTTGGCGGGATGCAGGAGCCAGCAGCCGGGCATGGTCGCCATTAACAACAGCGGCCTGGACCCGGCGGACGCGAATCTGGCTCAGGTTTCGGGCGTGTCGGATGCGGGGATACCGGTGAGTGGCGGGATGTACCCGCCGGTTCGGGGATCGCAGAGGCTGCTGGAGATGGATGGGCGCGGGTTCGATTTGCGAGGGTTTGATTCGCGCGGGGTTTCGGGAACGGGGCGGGTTCTGGGTGCCCGCATGACGAATGCGAGCCAGCAGCAGGCAGTGGAGTACCCGCAAAATGTCGCGCAGAACGATGCGCCGATCGAGCGCAGACGGACGCAGGGAGTTCCGGCTCCTGATGCGAGCTACCCGAGGCAGGACGATCCGGGTTCGGGGTACGCGACCGCGGGATACCCAAGCCAGACCAACCCAAATGACGGGTACGCGAACGACAGTCAGGAGTATGGGCGGCAGAGCTATCCAGCGGATGGAGGGTATGGGAGGTCGAGTGCTCCGCAGCAGGACGCGGGGCAGTGGAGCGATGGGGAAGACGAAGCGTACAACCAGGTGACGGAGCAGGCGGACCCGCCGCCGCCGCCGCTGCCTGTGTACGATCAACCACCAGCGCCGGCCCCAAACTATCTTTGGACGCCGGGCTACTGGAGCTATGCGCCCGGGGGGTACTACTGGGTTCCGGGGGCGTGGATCGCGGCGCCTTACACAGGGGCGCTGTGGACGCCGGGATACTGGAGCGTGTGGCACCATCGCTACGGCTATCACCCAGGGTATTGGGGCCGGCACATCGGATTCTACGGGGGTGTGGTGTACGGTTTCGGCTACTACGGCTCGGGCTACCACGGTGGATACTGGCGCGGAAACGACTTCTGCTACAACGAGGCGGTGAATCGGGTCAACGTGTTGAATGTGCGCAATGTGTATAACCGCAGCGTGATCGTGAACAACACGGTGATCAACAACACGATTGTGAACCACCAGAATGTAACCTTGAACCGGGTGAGTTACAACGGTGGGCAGGGCGGGGTGCAGGCTCGACCCGCGCCGGCGGAGATTGCGGCGTATCGCGGGCCGCGGGTTCCGGCGATGACGTCGCAGCTGCTGAACCAGCGGAGCGCGGCGCAGAATCGGCAGCAGTTCTTCCGGGAGAACGGAGGCCGGCCGGCGGTTTCGGCGGCTCCACGGCCGTTTGCCGCGGACCGGGTGGCGGCGCCGGCGGTGGTGCGAACGGCGCTGGATGCGCCTCGGGGAGGAGGTGTCGCGGTTTCGCAGCCACTGGGGGGGCTGCCACAACTTGGGGTGGTTCGGCCGGGGCCGACGGAGCTTCGGCCGGGGGTGCAGAGCCAGATGCGGCCGGGGCTCGACGAGCAGAGATCTCTTTCGGGATCGAATCCGCAAGGGCAGCGGGTGCTGGACCTGCAGCAGCGCGCGCAGCAGACCGCGGCTTCTCAGCAGGGCGGGGTCGCCCAGCAGCGTCTCGAGGAGATCCAACGTCAGCAGGCGCTTCAACGTCAGCAGGAGTTGCAGCGTCAGCAGGGCTTAGCGCGGCAGAACCCCGGGTCGCAGAACCTGGGTCGGCCGGGGTCGGCCCAGCAGAGTGTTGGGCTGCAGCGCACCTCCGCGGGCCAGGGTGTGCCGGCTCCGCTGGGGAGGACGGACGTGGGGTCGCAAAGGGCCGCTCCTGGCCAACCCCTGCCCTTGCCGCAGAGTGGAGCGGTGCTGAATCCGCAGCGTGTGCAGGAACAACAGCGGGTGCTTGATGGGCAACGCGTCCAGGAGCAGCGTGTGCAGCAGCAGCGGGTGTTCGAGCAACAACAGCAACAGCGGGTGCAGCAGGCGCAGCTTCCACAGAATCGCGTGATTGGACAGGCGCAACCAGCGATGCAGCCGAGTGGAACGGTGTTGGACGCGCAGCGCGTGCAGGAGCAACAGCGGATTTTTGACGGGCAGCGCGTGCAGGAGCAACAGCGGGTGCAGGAGCGACAACGGGCACAGGAGCAGCAGGTTCAGGAACAGCGTGTGCAGCAGCAGCGGGTTCTTGCGCAGCAGCAAGAGCAGCGCGTCCAGCAGGTGCAGCAGCAGAGGCAGATACCGCAGAACGGAACGGACTGGCAGCAGCAGCGTGTGCAAGTTGAGCAGCAGCAGAGATCGCAAAATACTCAGCAGGTGCAGCAGCAGAGAGCGATGCAGCAGGACCAGGCGCGTGCCCAGCAAGAGCAACAGAGACAACAGCGGCAGAGCATTGCCCTGCAGCAGCAATCGCGAGGTGCGCAGCAGGCGCAGTACCAGCAGCAGCGAGCACTGCCTCAGGAGCAACCTCGAATCCAACAGCAGGCGCAATACCAGCAGCGAGCTGTGCCCCAGGAGCAGCCACGGATGCAGCAGCAAAGGCAGGCTCCCCAGGAGCAGCGGGGACCTCAGCCGCAGCAAAGGGTACAGGGCGAGCAGGGGCGGGGACGGTAGATCTCTTTCTGGAGGAGGCGCGCTGGGGCGGACACGTCTGTTCTACGGCGGCTTTGCGAGCTGACGACGGGCCGTTTCAACGCTTTCTGATCAAACGTTCGTCATTTGTTGAGCCCTGCGAAGAAGACGGGGGAGGGATGCATTCCTGAAGCTTAGGTCCAGCGGCATCCGAATCAACTGGAGGCGGCGCGACGTCGCCGTCCAAGAAGATTCATGGGAGACGATTCGCATATGCCGACGACACGATTTGAGACCACACTGAAGGCCCTGAAAGAGGGCGCCAAGTTATTCACCGCAGAGAAGGCGGTCACGAATATCGAGGGGTGGGAGGAGTACCTCTCGAAGCATGATCATCAGGGCGTCAAAGCCGTTGTGACCGATCTTGGCAAGCTCAAGAAACTGCTGCAGGCCAAGGAGCTCGAAGGGGAGGCGATCAAGAGCCTGCTGCACAAGCTGGGTAAGGACACGATCGCGGTCGCCGGCAAGGAAGAGGGTGGAGTGTCGAGCAAGATCAAGGAGCTTGGCGAGGTTCTGGCGGGCGCTTAGAGGGTACGAGCGTGTTATAGGCGGCCGTCTTCGGGCGGCTGCTTTTTGTTTGTGCGGTGGATGAGGCGGAGGGTCAGGCGGCCAGCTGCACCACGAGGATGGCGTTGAGCACGATGACGACGGAGACGATGGTCCAGCCGGCGATGCGGGTGCGGGTGGCGCTGGCGAAGGTCTCCATGACCGAGCGGCGGCCGGTGAGGATGAGCAAGGGAATAAGGGCGGCGGGAAGGGTGAAGCTGAGGACGACCTGCGAGAGGGTGATGATCTTAAGCGGCTTGAGGCCCATGGCGATGACGAGGAGGGCGGGGATGATGGTGATGAGGCGGCGGAGGAAGATGGGGAACTTGATATCGAGGAAGCCTTCGATGATGACCTGGCCGGCCATGACGCCGACGGTGGAGGAGGACAGGCCGGAGCAGAGGAGGGCGATGGCGAAGGCGGTTGCGGCGAGCGGGCCGAGGAGTGGGCCGAGGGTGTGATGGGCGACCTCGACGTCGTCGACGACGACACCGTGGGTGAAGGCGACGGCGGCCATGATGAGCATGGCGGAGTTGATGAGCCAGGCACCGTTCATGGCGGCGAAGACGTCGATGAGTTCGAAGCGGAGGAAGCGGAGGCGGGCACTTTCGCCAGGGCCGCTGCTGCGCGAGGGACTGGGTGCCGGGTCGGCTGCGGCTAGTTCTTTGAGACGGGGCTGGACGAGTGCCGAGTGGAGATAGACGACGTGGGGCATGACGGTTGCGCCGAGCATGCCGACGGCGAGGTAGATGCTTTGGTGGAAGCTCGATGAGGAGGAGGCATCGAGGGTGGGGAGAAGGGTATGGATGGCGACCTGATGCCAGTCAGGATGGGCAAGAAAGACCTCGAAGCCGTAGCAGAGGCCGATGATGCCGACGAAGGCCATGACGCCGCGCTCGAGCCAGCGGAAGCCGGCGAGATCGAGGGCGAGGATGGCGAAGACGAGGACGGTGGAGACGAGCGCGGCGGCAAAGAGGGTCTGGGTGTAGCTCCAGCCGCGGGCAAGGAGGGCGGGGCCGAAGAGCAGGTAGAGGCCGAGGGCGGCGCCGAGGAACTCGGCGAGATCGGTGGCGATGGCGGCGACCTCGGCGGCGATCCAGAGGGAGACGGTGGTGCGGCGGCTGAAGTGCTTGCGGCAGTTCTGCGGGAGGGTGAGGCCGGTGACGATGCCGAGCTTGGCGGAGAGGTACTGGATGAGGGTGGCCATGGCGTTCGACCAGAGGAGCACCCAGAGGAGGCGATAGCCGAAGCGGCTGCCGCCCTCGATGTTGGTGGCGAAGTTGCCGGGGTCGATATAGGCGACGCTGGCGACGAAGGCGGGACCGAAGTAGCTCCACATCTCTTTGCGGCGGAGGCGCAGACCTCCGAAGGTCGAGGTGGTGGCGGTTGCCGCCGCGAGGGCGGCCGGGGACGCTTTGAGCTCTGTGACTTCCTTCGCGATGGTGTCCTTTGAACCCATAGAGCGGTGTGTGCGGTTGTTATTCCCACGGTGGGAGTGTGACTGGAGATGAATAGCCTACATATTAGGTATACCTAATATGGATGAAATGAGTCAAACTGGAGTCTGGAGATTTTGAGCATGGCGGCAAGCACGAGAGCCCGCGGGAGTAGCGAATCCATTGATAACTACCTGAAGGCTGTTCTGGATCTGAGCGGTCGGGAGGAGCGCCGCGTCTCCAGCAAGCAGCTGGCGGAGCGGCTGGAGGTTGCAACAGCTTCGGTAACAAATATGTTGCAGAAGCTGGCTGCGTCTGTGGTGCCGCTGGTGGAGTATGAGCGCCATCGCGGTGTTCTGCTATCTCCTGCTGGACGGCGTCGTGCGCTGGAAATTTTGCGGCACCATCGGCTGATCGAGACGTTTCTGTACGAGGTTCTGGACTACCCTCTCGAAGAGTTGCACGACGAGGCGGAGCGTCTGGAGCATTTCATTTCGGAGCGATTTGAGGAGCGGATTGCGTCGAAGCTAGGGCATCCGACGAGCGATCCGCATGGCCATTCCATTCCGACGAGGGATGGAGAGATGCCGGAGCAGTCTTCGATTCCGCTGACGGAGGTGCAGGCGCTGGGTGATTTCCGGATTGAGAGCATCTCGGACCGGGATGCACGGGTGCTGCGGTTTCTGGAGGCGAACGGGGTGGCCCCTGGGGTGCGGATGAGGGTAAAGCGGCAGAGCGCGAGGGAGGGTTACACGGTGAGTATCGGGCGATCGACGAAGGTGTTCGAGATCTCGCCGGCGCGCGCACGCGAGGTGCGGGTGTTGCCGGAGGCGGCTGCTGCGGGGGAACGCTGAGGTGATGACGATGGAGGCGCGATGAAGGTGCTGGTGATTGGCGGGGGTGGGCGGGAGCATGCGCTGGTGTGGGCGCTGCGGCGATCGGCGCGGGTGGACGAGGTGGTGTGCGCCCCGGGAAATGCGGGCATCGCGGGGCTGGCTCGATGCGTTGCGCTGGATGTGAACGACGTGCTGGCAACGGTTGCGGTGGCAGAGGCGGAGATGCCGGGGCTGGTGGTAATCGGGCCGGAGGCGCCGCTGTCGCTGGGCGTGGTGGACGAGTTGCAGGCACGGGGTCTGCGGGTGTTTGGGCCGACGCGGGAGGCGGCACAGCTGGAGAGCAGCAAGTCGTTTGCGAAGGAGTTTATGCGCAAGAACGACATAGGGACGGCAGCCTACGCGGTGTGCACGACGACCGACGAGGTAAAGGGGGCGCTGAGGGATTTTCTGGTTCCGGTCGTGGTGAAGGCTGACGGGCTAGCGGCGGGAAAGGGCGTCGTGATCTGCCAGACGCACCACGAGGCGGAGGCCACGGCGGCCGGGATGTTTTCGGGAGAGCTGCTGGGCGTCGAGGTGGGCGATGTGGTGATCGAGGAGTTCCTGGTGGGCGAGGAGTTGAGCTTTTTTGCGTTGTGCGACGGAAGGACGGCTGTGCCGATCGCGGCGGCGCAGGACCACAAACGCGTGGGGGAAGGGGACACGGGGCCGAATACGGGAGGGATGGGGGCGTATTCGACGGATGAGCTGATGGGCACGGAGATGCGAGCCTGGCTGACGAGGAATGTGGCGCAGCGGGTGGTGGACGGGATGCGGGAGCAGTGGAGCGAGTTCCGGGGCGTGCTTTTCTGCGGGATGATGATGGTTCCGCGGAGGGACGGGACGGTGGAGCCGATGGTGCTTGAGTTCAATACGCGGTTTGGCGATCCGGAGACGGAGGCGCTGATGGTGCGGCTGGAGACGGATGTCGTGGACCTGATGGAGGCCGCGGTGGATGGGACGGCGGATGCTTTGGAGGTGCGGATGAGGCCGGGCGCGAGTGCGTGCGTGATTGCGGCGAGCGGCGCGTACCCGGGCGGGTATGCGAGCGGAAAGGTGATTTCGGGGTTGGAGGATGTGGGCGAGGGGGTGGAGATCTTTCACGCGGGGACGGCTGAGCGGAATGGCCAAGTGGTGACGGCGGGAGGACGTGTGCTGGGGGTGACGGCCGCATCCGAGCAGGGGCTCGAAGAGGCGTTGCGTAAGGTGTATGCGGCGATGGGGAAGATCAGCTTTGAGGGGATGCAGTATCGGCGGGATATTGGGTGGCGGGCTTTGGGGGACGGACGATGACCGCGCTGCGTGGAGACGACAGATTACCTATGGATTCACTCTGAGTTGTCTGGACGGTCGGCGGGAGGGTGTCCGGTGGCTTTGACCGGGGCCACCTGGATGATCTAGAGTTCGGGGCATGATGACACGATCTTGCACAGCCGTGTGTGTGCTGTTGTTGGCGGCGGCTACGGGTTGGACGCAGGCGGTGACGCGGCCGGAGATTACGGGGATTGCGTTTGTGCGGTTTTATGCCAGCGACCCGGTGGCGGCGAAGGCGTTCTATGGCGGGCGGCTGGGCCTGGTGGAGGCGGATGGGCCGGGTGGCACGATGCGGTTCGCGGTCGGGATGCGGCAGAGGATTGAGGTGCAGCCGCTCCCTTCCGTCTCTGGGCCTGCGCCGAAGAGCAAGCTGGCCGAGGTGGGATTTTTGACCAAGGATGTCGCCGGAATGAGGGTCTTTCTTGAGCGGCATGGCCTGCAGGTGCAGGACGAGGGCAAGGACCAGATTGCCACGACGGATCCGGAAGGCAACGCTGTGGCGTTCGTGCAGGAGTCGCGCGCGGCGGCGGGACATCCGACGGAGATGGCGGCGGTGGGTAAGGCGGGCTCGCCGACGTCGCGGCGCATTATCCATGCGGGATGGCAGGTGCACGATCGCGATGCAGAGAATGCGTTTTACCTGAAGCTGCTGGGATTCCGGCCGTACTGGTTTGGCGGGATGAAGGAAGGAGTGGTGGATTGGGTGAGCCTCCAGGTGCCGGAGGGCACGGACTGGGTGGAGTACATGCTGGGCGGCGGTGCTGAACCGAGCTCAAAGCAGATGGGCGGGATGAACCATGTCAGCCTTGGAGAGAAGGATATCGACGACGCGACGAAGCAGTTGATGGCGAATGGATGGACGGACGCGGCGACGCGCAAGGTGCAGATGGGCAAGGATGGGAAGATGCAGCTGAATGTATTCGATCCGGACCTGACGCGGGTGGAGTTTATGGAGTTTCAGCCGCGGCAAAAGGCGTGCTGCTCGGAGGCTACGGCGAAACATCCGACGGGGGATGCGGAGTAGGCGGGGGGAGCGCCTCGTGGGGCCTGGCTTCGGTGCCGGTATTTCGCCGTTGCAGCCTAATGACGCGGCACTCCCGCTTCCAAGGGAAGCACGTTGGACAGCCCCGGAGCGTCAGCCCAGACTGTACGTAAGACCAAGCCAAACGGAACGAGATCAAAGTAGGGTTATGACGCTGCTGATGAGGAGAGTGGATCCTGGCGCTCTCTCCCTCAGCAGGGCGCACGCCCAATTACGGCATTCCCAACCCGTGGTAGGACAGGAATCGAGTTCGTTAGCAAACACAGCAAAGTCCTGTTCTTTGAACAGGACTTTGCTGTATGGCGCGACGACGGGCGTTGATCCTAGCGAGTGATGTTGTCGACAGCATCGCTGACGGCATGAGCGGCTTTGCCGACGGCGTCCTTGGCGGTTCCGGCAATCTGGTTGCCCGAACCTTCCGCGGCGAGGTCGTCGTTGCCAGCGAGGTTTCCGACGCCTTCCTTGAAGCGTCCGCCGACTTGGTTGGCGGTGCCGGAGGCACGCTGTCCCGTGCCCCAGTTGCTGGCCTTGCGGGAGAAGCGGCGAGCGCCCGAGGTGAGGTCGTTGGCGGCATCCTCGGCGGCGTTGCTGCCCGTGTTGTAGGTGTATTCATTGGAGCCGTTGAGGAGGATATAGGCACCGATTCCGAGGCTTGCGCCCGCGGCGATCCAGAAAAATTTGTTCATGGTATGTGCTCCAATTCTTGCGCGCCTGTAGGTGCGGGCGGGTCGCATTGCGCTGCTACAGAACTTAGATGCGGTCTCTGGATGGGGTGGATGGCCGGGCGGTGGGCTAGGCGAGGACGGTTGCGGGGAGGATCTCTTCGACGTCGACCCATTGGGTGGGGTAGTCGCCGGTGTAGCAGGCGGTGCAAAAGGAGGCGGGGGAGAGTCCGGAGGCGGGCTCGCCGGTGGTGCAGGAGTGGGTGAGGCCGACAAGGGAGAGGTAGGCGAGAGAGTCGGCTTCGATGAACTGGCGGACCTGCTCGATGGTGTTGTTGGCGGCGATGAGGTCTTTTTTCGAGGGGGTGTCGACGCCGTAGAAGCAGGGGCTGATGGTGGGCGGGCAGGAGATGCGGAGGTGGACCTCGGTGGCTCCGGCGGCTCGGCACATGCGGACGATCTTGCGGGAGGTGGTGCCGCGGATGATGGAGTCGTCGATGAGGATGATGCGCTTGCCTTCAAGGAGATTGCGGACTGGGTTGAGCTTCATGCGGACGCCGAAGTCGCGGACGCGCTGCTCGGGCTGGATGAAGGTGCGGCCGACGTAGTGGTTGCGGATGAGGCCGAAGTTGAAGGGGATGCCGGACTCGGCGGCATAACCGAGGGCGGCGGTGACGCCGGAGTCGGGGACGGGGACGACGAGGTCTGCTGACACGCCGGATTCTCTGGCGAGCTGGCGGCCCATCTCGTCGCGGGACTTCTGGACGGGGCGGCCGTAGATGCGGGAGTCTGGCCGGGCGAAGTAGACGTGCTCGAAGATGCAGGAGGCGTGGGGGGTGGAGGCGGGGGCGTAGCGGCGGCTGGTGACGCCGTCTTCGGAGACCATGATGAGCTCGCCGGGCTCGACATCGCGCTCGTACTTGGCGTGGAGGAGGTCGAAGGCGCAGGTTTCGGAGGCGAAAACGAAGGTGTCGGGGGCGCCGTTTTCGCCGGGGATGCGACCCATGGAGAGGGGGCGGAAGCCGTGGGGGTCGCGGGCGGCGAAGATGCGGTTGCGGGTCATCATGACGATGGAAAAGGCGCCATCGACCTCGGCGAGCGCGTCGGCGATGGCGTCGACGAGGGTGGTCTGGTGGGAGTGGGCGATGAGCTGGACGATGATCTCGGAGTCGGAGGTGGTGGAGAAGACGGCGCCATCGCGCTCGAGGCGGGCTTTCGATGTCCCTAGATTTACCAGGTTTCCATTATGGGCGATGGCGATGAGGCCCTTGGTGGAGTCGACGGAGATGGGCTGGGCGTTGAGGAGGGCGGAGTCGCCGGTGGTGGAGTAGCGGGTGTGGCCGATGGCGATGTGGCCGGGGAGCCGGGCGAGGACGGGGTCGGTAAAGATTTCGGAGACGAGGCCCATGCCCTTGATGTCGGTAATGGCGTTTTGCTGGCGGCCGTTCGAGACGGCGATGCCGGCGGACTCCTGCCCGCGATGCTGGAGGGCGTAGAGGCCCCAGTAGGTGAGGCGGGCGGCGTCGGGGTGGTTGTAGATGGCCATGACGCCGCAGTGTTCGCGGAGCTTGTCGAAGCGCTCTTCGGCGGGGGTGGAGTCTTCGCGGCCGAGATGCTCATCCTGAAGGGGAACGGGGGGACTCTGACTGGCTATCAACGGCAATAACTCGGGCTCGATTCGTTTAAGGAAAGTTGCGTCAACTGCATTGAGGTCAACGACGTCGACAAAGATGGGTAGGTCGGATTCGGAGAGCTCATATTTCAGATCGGCGTATTCGGAAAAGGTAAGCTTCTGGCCTCCGCCCACTGCCAGGTCAAGGTCGGAACGCCGCCGCGCTCTGCCCTTGGCTCTCGATCCAAATACATAGACAGGACGCCCAGGCAACAGGCGGCGTAGAATGCCTTCCACAATGGCCCGATCCCGTTGTGCCAGATCCAGCGCTCGCTCAGCCATGTTCCTCCAGCCTCCGTTCAAGATTGTTCAAGGGAACGTGGGCCTCCTCAGAGAAGTCCCCCAGTTGCGAGGTGATCGCGAGCGCAACATCCTCGCGGTAGGCATGTACGGTCCGTCCGCGATTCTCGCGGAAGCGCTTCCATTCCGGCCAACCGGTACGCAGTAATCCCTCCTGATCGCCGCGACGGATCAAATCTTGAAAAAAATAGCTCTGGACCTCTGACCCTGTTATCGCCTTATGAAGGAGGAACTTCGTCATTGTTTTGACGGCCATCTCGAACGTCAGCTCAAACGTTTTGACTAAGGAGTACCGGATCGCGATGTCACCCGCTTCTGTCGGATACCTGGCAAGGAGTAGATCGAAGTCGTGGAGACAGGAGCGTAAGGCCGAAAGATCAGCTTGAGTGAAGTCGTCCATTTCGCTCATGCGAGAACCTCGGCGGCTAGCTGGGATTCGAGGGTGTTGGAGTAGGCGGCGCGGAGGTCCGTGAGCGATTGCGAGATGACGGTGTCTTTTTCCCACTGAATACAGAACGAATCAGCTTGAGTCGTGCCGATCGGGAGAACAACGTACTTGGAATCTTTTTCGATGCGCCTCATCACGGTGTCAGCGTTTGCGGCACTGCAAGTAATGATCACCGAACCGATACGTTCTCCAAAGAGAGCTTCTGTTGCGCTCACATCGCCACCATCGGCCCAGAACCCGGCATCAATACCGATACGCCCTGCGATCGCAGCCTTTGCCAGAGTCACAGCAATTCCACCACTGCCGACGTCAGTCATCGAATGCACCAAAGCCGCTTGAGCTAGATCTTGTAAAAGCACATTGCAATAAGCAGCGGATTCAAGATTGATCAGAGGGAGCGTTCCAAATATCCCGCCACCCATTGAGCGAACAAGCTCGGAACTACCGAGCTCTCTACGCCAATCGTCGCTTTGTTGATTCATGAGTGCAACGAGGACGTAGTCGCCAACTTGCTGGAAGCTGTTGGGGACGGCTTTGGTGACGTCATCGAGGAGGCCGACTACGCCGATGACGGGGGTGGGGTAGATGCCCTCGCCGCGGGTCTCGTTGTAGAGGCTGACGTTGCCGCCGGTGATGGGGGTGTTGAGGGCGGTGCAGGCTTCGGCGATCCCATCAATGGCTAACGACAGCTGCGCCATTATCTCGGGCTTTTCCGGGTTGCCGAAGTTGAGGCAGTTCGTGGCGGCGACGGGGGTGGCTCCGGTGCAGGCGACCTTGCGGGCGGCTTCGGCGACGGCGTGCATGGCTCCGAGTTTGGGGTCGAGGAAGCACCAGCGGCCGTTGCCGGCGAGGGCCATGGCGAGGCCGCGCTCGGGGCGTGTTGTCTGTTGCTGGTTGTTCAGTGCCGATGGAAGTGGATTGTCGACCGTGTTGTTGGCGGCTGGAGGTCGAAGTTCGCTCGAGATCGCACCGCTAACTGGAAGAGCGGCGGAGCTTCGGCCGAGGTTAGGGGAGGCGATCGACGAGGCGGGAGCAGGGGATAGGGATGCGGCGGAAGCCGAGGTGCTCGGCAGCCAGCTCGCAGCTTCGGCTGTGAGATCGGCAGGGCTGGACGTGACGTTGCCGGGGATGGCGGGCTCGGGTGCCGCGAGGGAAGACGTATCGTGGGTGGCGTCGGGGGCGACGACCGGGTTCGCGGCGTCTTCGTTGCCGGTCTTGAGGGTGGCTTCGCCCTCGGGCGTGGAGCCAGTGACGAAATTGACGATCTGGCCGAGGATGCTGTGGTCCGCGGCGACAGGATCGAGACCCATGGAGCTGGCAAGGTGCTCGGCGGCAGTGGGCGTTACGGTCGCGCCGTGGTGGGTGGCCGGTGCCGGGTGGGCGCCGCCGCCGGTGCCCTTGATGCGGATAACGCCGGCTTCGAAGCCGGGGCCCTGGACGGTGTTGGTCTGGACCATGGAGTCGTACTGCTCGTAGATATAACGCTTGTCGCAGATGTTGGGGCTGGCGAGCAGCCGTTTAAGGTCGGCGGTGTAGTCGCGGGGCTTGTTGAGCTCTGCGAGCACCCAGGCGGGCGGGTCTTTGGGGACGGGCGCGGTCCAGGTGCCGACTGGCCGGTTGTAGACGGGCGCGTCGTCGGTGAGGGCCTTGTTGGGGATCTGGGCGACGAGCTCGCCGCCGTGGGTGACGCGCATGACGTCGTCGGCGGTGACGAGGCCGACCTCGGCGCAGTCGAGACCCCACTTGGCGAAGACGTCGAGAACCTCCTGTTCTCGGCCCTTCTGGGCGACGAGGAGCATGCGCTCCTGGGATTCGGAGAGCATGATCTCGTAGGAGGACATGCCCGTCTCGCGCTGGGGGACGAGGTCGAGCTCGATGGAGACGCCGAGCTGGCCGCGCGCGCCCATCTCACAGGTGGAGCAGGTGAGGCCGGCGGCGCCCATATCCTGAATGCCGAGGACGGCTCCGGTCTTCATGGCTTCGAGGCAGGCTTCGAGGAGGAGCTTTTCGAGGAAGGGGTCGCCCATCTGGACGTTGGGGCGCTTCTGCTCGGAGCCCTCGGTGAACTCCTCGGAGGCCATGGTGGCTCCATGGATGCCGTCGCGGCCGGTCTTGGCGCCGACGTAGAAGACAGGGTTGCCGACGCCGGTGGCCTTGGCATAGAAGATCTCGTCGGTGCGGACGAGGCCGAGGGCGAAGGCGTTGAGGAGCGGGTTACCGGAGTAGCAGGGCTCGAAGCGGGTTTCGCCGCCGAGGTTGGGGACGCCGAAACAGTTACCGTAGCCGGCGACGCCGTGTACGACGCCGTTGGCGACCTGGTGATTTTTGGCGTAGTCGGTGAGGTCGGGGATCTGTGGCGATCCAGGGGAAGCAGCCCCTGGACCTTTCGAGGGTTGCGAGCCATCTGTGCTTGACGGGAACTCTGGTTGGGCCAAGGTTGACGACGAAGTGGGTGCGGCGTGGACTTCCGGCGGAGCGAGGGGGCCGAAGCGGAGGGAGTCCATGATGGCGAGGGGGCGGGCGCCCATGGTGAAGATGTCGCGAAGGATGCCGCCGACGCCGGTGGCGGCTCCCTGGTAGGGCTCGATGTAGGAGGGGTGGTTGTGGGACTCGATTTTGAAGGCACAGGCCCAGCCATCGCCCACGTCGATGATGCCGGCGTTTTCGCCCGGTCCCTGAACGACCGATCCGGGTCCGGAGGTGCGGGTGCCCTTGGTGGGGAGGCGCTTCAGGTGAACGCGCGAGCTCTTGTAGGAGCAGTGCTCGGACCACATGACGGAGAAGATGCCGAGCTCGGTGAGGGATGGGGTGCGGCCGAGAGCGCGTTCGATGCCGGTGTACTCGTCCGGCGTGATGCTGTGTTGCTTGAGCAGGACGGGCGTGATGTCGCACGGCGTGGGAACAGCGTCGACGCCGGGGTTTTCCGAGGGAAGGACGCGCTGGTTGGGCATGGAGTCGATGTATCGATTGTCGCATGTGGCGCTATTGCGATGCGCGGCGCGCCGATGTCTCTCGGCGCGAGGGAACCTAGCTGCCGGTGGAGCCAAAACCGGCGAGGTTGCGTGTCGTCTCGGCGAGCATGTCAGTCTCCTCAAAGGTCGCCTGGATGCGTTCGACGATGCGCAACTGTGCGATGCGGTGGCCGGGTGCGATGACGTGCTGCTCTTGACTAAGATTGGTGAGGACGATCTTGAGTTCGCCGCGATATCCGGGATCGATGACACCGGCAAGCGTGGTGATGCCCCGAAGGGCGAGGCCGCTGCGGTCCTCAACCAGCGCGCCGTGGGTGGCCGGGAGTTCAAAGGCCAAGCCGGTTCGGACAGCCTGGGTGGAGCCCGGTTCCCCGACAGGAGCGAGGGTGGTTGCTTCAGCGGCAAAGAGGTCGGCGGCGAGGTCGCCGAACGGGCCTGCATGGGCGTAGCGGGGAAGCTGGGCGGAGGGATGGAGACGCTGAACAAGGATTCGCGGCATGGCACCTGGGCGGGCTTGTCGACTGCGGGAGCCGTTAGGCAACGGCCCGGCTGTAAATCCAGCTTATAAGAGTTGCGCAAGTGCGGGTCAGTGTAGGGTTGGCCAGCGATGGACGCGTGCCGGTAAGAAAATAGGGAGCCCAAAGGCTCCCTGAAGGGTTGTGCGTTAGCATTATCGTCCGAAGGCGGAGCCAAAGCGTCGCCGCGCCATACCGGCCGCGCCAAGGAGGCCCGTACCGAGCAGCAGGAGAGAAGAAGGCTCAGGAGTTGCAATCAGGGGAGCGTAGACGTTCAGATCCTGGAAGGTGGAGCCATCCTGGAAGGTGAAGTTGCCCGGAACATAGCTATTGACTGAGGTCTGGATTACCAGGTAGTCGCTGGACTGACCGGCGTCCAACCCAGGGGTTCCGAAGTCCCAGTGAAAGACCGATCCAGGACCATTGGTTGCGCGGCTAACAAATCCGGGAGCAACGTCACCCGCTTTGGGAACGTAGATCACGTTTGTCGGGATGGAATCGAAGTTGAACATCGAAACGGACTGGATGACTCCACCGGTTCCGATGTTATCGAAGGCATAGATAAACTCCAGGCCGCCGAGCGGATTGTTTGTATCGAAAGCGACTGCCTCGCCGTACCGTACCGTAAAGGTGGCTGCATTTCCAGTGCGGATGCCGGTGTTCGCCACTTGAGTGAGCGTTCCGAAGCTACCGACTGGTGCGGGTGTGAGTGTGGTATTTAGACCTATTGGATCTCCGTATGCCGGGACTACTGCAGCTAGAGCCAAGGCGCAGAGTGTAACAGTGATCTTTCGCATGTAAATCCTCCGGGATCGAAAAACGGTTTGAACTGAGTCCAAGCCGCGTACCTAACTGAGCACGTCATGTACCAAAGAACCTCGGGAGGAGGGTAAAGATGGGAATGTTGCAAGACAATAGTTTACAGTCGCGAGTACTTTTTACGCACCTTTGCAGAGTTTACAGCCATCCGCAAGATTATGCATGCACAGTGGAAGCGGATTTCGTTGATAAAGGTCCTTAAGCTAAAAGAAGGGGAGCCGGTGGGCTCCCCTTCTTTTCGGAACGATTTGGAAGTTAGACGCCGAACTTCGAGGCGAACTTCCGGCGAGCGATACCGGCAGCACCGAGAAGGCCAGTGCCGAGGAGCACGAGCGAGGACGGCTCGGGGGTAACGGCCGCGGCGGCCGCGGGAGCGAAGACGTTGAGATCCTGGAAGGTAGAGCCATCCTGGAAGGTAAAGTTGCCGGTGGTGTAGGTGGTCGCGTTCGTCCGAAGGACGAGGTAGTCACTCGACTGACCTGCCGTAACTCCGGGGACTGCGAAGTCAAAGCGGATCACGGAACCTGCGCCGGTGGTTGCGCGGGTGGCGCTAACCGGAGCGACGTCGCCTGCCTTGGTGACGAAGATGGCATCGGTGAGGAAGCCGTCAAAGTTGTACGCGGAGACTGACTCGACGACGCCGGAGGTTCCGACGTTATCGAAGGCGTAGATAAAGTCCAGTCCACCGAGCGGGTTGTTGGTGTCGAAAGCAACAGCCTGGCCATACTGAACCGAGAAGGTGGAAGTGGTGCCGGTGCGGACACCGGTATCGGCAACCTGATTCAGGGTGCCGAAGCTACCCGCAGCAGGAGTGACGGTGGAATTCAGACCGAGAGGTGTCGCGTGGGCAGTTACGGCGGCGGTAAAGGCCAAGGCGAGAGATACTGCAATCTTCTTGTACATGTCTTACTCCAGGAGAAGTTGGGTGACGCGATTACAACAGTCTTAGTGCACGTCCCACGCCAAAGTCGCAGTACGACAGCTCTGAGAGGCCTTGTTGAAAACGCGCCACTTATGTATCACCGTAAAGTTCGGATGTATCCCTCAGACGTGGCATGTGCAAAGAAGTGCAATGTCAAGTGGGAGCCAAGTGCTCAAAGTTGCAGAAGTGCTATTTGGAACGGCAACCTATCTCATAGGGGCAACCTACATATCTCTGGGCCAGATCTCCGTTGACGACGAAGCGGACTTTTGAATGGGGAATCGAGCGTGAGACGAGTTGACGCTGGGGCCGCCGAACGGTAACCTTGCTAGGTTTGACTCTGTATCGGATAAAGAACGGACTCCGTTTCGTCATGCTATGGCGCTCGTGTTCCAATACAAGAGTTCATGTTGCTTATAGGAAGTTGGCAGCCATCGTGACGAGCGTGGCTGTTTGAGGTTTTATGCTATGTATGCAGTGATTCGTACCGGCGGAAAGCAGTATCTGGTTACACCTGGGGAGACAATCCGGATTGAGACGACTCCACATGAGAGCGGCAGCGTCGAGTTCTCCGATGTTCTTGCTGTAAGCGGCGAACAGGGTTCCTTTGAGCAGGAACTAGGAGAGGCGAAGGTGCTGGCCTCCGTAACCGGCCAGGGCCGTGGTGAGAAGATCCTAGTATTCAAACTGAAGCGCAAGAAGCAGTACAAGAAGATGCAGGGTCATCGACAGAGCTATGTCGAGGTTAAGATCAACGAAATCCTTGTCGGCGGTCGTAGCTTCAAGGCTGAGCAGAGCCAAGCGTAAGCTGCAGGGAAGTCGTAAGCTGCAGGGAAGTTATAGGTACGCCTGAGGGCGGGCCGAGAGAGGCACGGAGATGGCACATAAAAAAGGGCTTGGATCTTCCAAGAATGGGCGCGACTCAAACGCGCAGCGACTGGGTGTGAAGCGGTTTGGCGGTGAGACGGTAACCGGCGGATCGATCCTGGTTCGGCAGCGTGGAACGCCGTTGAAGCCCGGGCTGAACGTTGGACGGGGCAAGGACGATACGCTGTTTGCGAAGATTGGTGGCGTGGTTCGGTTCCAGAGCCGCGGGCAACTGGGACGGTTCGTCTCGGTCGATCCGGTTTCCGCGCAGGCGTAGTAGTTGGAATTATAAGAAAGCCTCGCTACGGCGAGGCTTTTCTGCGTTGCGCGGTTTTCTTCAGTCGCGCGATCAAGTTTTTGGGACGGGCTTGGCTAGGCGACGGGCTTCGTTAAGGGTCGGCAGATGGACCGGCGTCAACCGAAGAGGTTTCCCATCTTGCGGGGCATTTCGATGCCGAGGTGCTCGTAGGCGAGGCGGGTGGCGACACGGCCGCGGGGGGTGCGGTCGAGGAAGCCGATCTGGATGAGGAAGGGCTCGTAGACCTCTTCAAGGGCTTCTTGTTCTTCGGCGAGGGCGGCGGCGAGGGTGTTGAGGCCTACAGGGCCGCCGTCGTACTTTTCGATGATGGTGCGGAGGAGGCGGCGATCGAGCTCGTCGAAGCCGTGGGCGTCGACCTCGAGGAGTTTGAGGGCGGCCTCGGCGGTGGGCCGGTCGACGATGCCTTTTGCGCGAACCTCGGCGAAGTCGCGGACGCGGCGAAGGAGGCGGTTGGCAATGCGGGGTGTTCCGCGGGAGCGCATGGCGATTTCGGCGGCGCCGTCGCGATCGATGGGAACGCCGAGGACCTCGGCGGAGCGCTCGACCACGTAGCGAAGCTCGTCGTCGGTGTAGAACTCGAGGCGGAGGAGGATGCCGAAGCGGCTGCGGAGAGGGGAGGAGAGGAGGCCGGGGCGGGTGGTGGCGGCGACGAAAGTAAAGGGCTTGATGTCCATGACGTGAGTGCGGGCGGCCGGGCCCTGACCGATCATGATGTCGAGCTTGTAGTCCTCGAGCGCGGTGTAGAGCTTTTCTTCGAGGACGGGCTGGAGGCGGTGGATCTCGTCAAGGAAGAGGACCTGGCGCTCGCGGACGTTGGTGAGGATGGCGGTGAGGTCCCCCTGGATTTGGAGGGCGGGGCCGCTGGTCTGCTGGAAGCCGACACCGAGCTCGTTGGCAATAATGGTGGCGAGGGTGGTCTTGCCGAGGCCGGGGGGGCCGAAGAGGAGGACGTGGTCGAGGGCCTCGCCGCGGGTGCGGGCGGCTTCGAGGGCGATGGCAAGCTGCTCCTTTGCGCGCTCCTGGCCGATGAACTCGCGGAGGTGGTGAGGGCGGAGTTTGAGTTCGAAGGCTGCGTCCTCCTCGCCGCGCTTTGCCGAGACGAGGCGATCTCCCTCGTCGTCTGCGTTTTTCGCTGTCTCTAGCGCTGCCATGTCACCTCGTCAATGGGATGGATGGTTCCCAATGCATCTTAGGCGATGGTAAAGCGAAGAGGGTGACGGGACAATGTGGCGCGCGGATCATAGGATGGAGGAACCATGGCGCGTACCTATGTCTATAAGTTGACCAGCGATCGGGGAGGTGCGCCCTCGGCGCCGCCACCGCGACCGGGGGAGACGCCGCTGCTGACCCTGTCGATCTGCAAGCCGGCGATCCGGCGGACGGCGCAGCCGGGAGATCGCATCCTCGGGATTACGAGCCAGTCGCTGGTACGCAGCGATGGGTATGCTCCCAATGCGGTGATCTACGCGGCGGTCGTCGAAGGCGCGGTGGACGCGCGGGAGTACTACGCGGCTCGGAGTCCGTTTCGGCGCCGGCCTGATTGCATTTACCAGTTCCACCGACTGAACGGCACGATCGAGCATAGCGGGCGATCGCCGCTTCATGCGGATCCGGCGTATCGCAGCCGCGACATCGGGCAGTATCCGTTTTACAAAAACGGACGCACGCTGCTGAGCCGTGAGTTTCGCTATTTTGGGGCCGCAGCCGTGCAACTGCCGGATCGGCTGTACGGGTTGCAGCGGGTGTTGGAGCTGTTGGGACAGGGGCACCGGGTGTTCACGGAGAAGAGTTCCGAGCAGGCAGAGATCGATGCGTTGTTTGGTTTGCTGTGGAAGAGGACCGGCCACCATACGCCGGCCGTGGTAACCGATGAGGCGTATGGGCATGCTCCGCGGCCAAAGCGAATCGGCGCCAGGGTTTCTGACGCCGATCGGGTGATGGTGGAGGTTTAGGAGGCTCGCGCACTTCCGTTCTTGTGAACGGGCGACTCCGACGTGGGTGCAAAGGTGGGAACCGTGTTGCGCGCACGAGAGGAGCCGTTGCCGGACACGATTCCGCGTGGACCGGCGTTGTTGCTAAGGCTGAGCGGCTGCTGCAGTGTCACGATAACGGCGGTCGCCGAGACCTCGCCCCGGCACAGGTAGGAGTGAGTGGTGCTGGCGTCGAAGTAGATCGCGTCACCCTGTTCGACGTGGTGGGTGACCTCACCGTGGCGGAGATCGAGTTCGCCCGAGAGCAGGTAGAGGAACTCGAAGCCGATGTGCTGGTGTGCTTTGGGCTCGCGTCCAGCTTTGGGAGCAAGGAACTCGGCGTAGTAGGGATCGAGTTGCCGGTCCGGAACGAGGTAGCCGAGGCTCTCGAAGAAGTAGCTCGGGTCTTCCACGCCGCTCTGAGGCAGACGGACGCGCTCCTTGGAGCGATGGACACGGAAGAGCTTCTGTGGCTCAGGCTCGAAGAAGTAACTGAGGTCCTTGGAGAAGACCATGGCGACGCGTGCGAGATTACGCAGGGTTGGTACGACCCGGCCTGTTTCCAGCTGCGAAAGGAAGCTGGCGGAAAGGCCGGTGTGGCGTCCGAGTTCGACGAGCCCCATGGACTTTTTCAGGCGGAGGTACTTGATGCGTTCCCCGATGCGCTTTTCCGCGATGAACGCCTCCGCCACATCACTTCCAACTTGAACGGTCTCGCTGTCAAGGTTTGGGACGATCTTGGTTTTCCTGTTTTCGGAAGCGCCCATAACGAGCTCTGGTGCGATCCGTCCTTCGAGAGTCAGTTCTGCTAGTTCGCTTGGCATATGTAATTTTCCCGTTGTACGAACAGACGTTTGAATGAGGTGAAAAGGTTTTCGCGCACTTGAATTTATTTGCTTCCCACATCGCCGACCGAGCGTGTACGGTCGCTGCCCTACGTTTTGGAAGCGTTCTCGACGGCCAGAGGAGGGGTGCTAGCCTTGTTCCAATGGGTGGCCGGAGAGGTGGACCGATGCGACGAGGGAGGGCCGGGCGGGCTTTCTGGACGATTCTGCCGGCGCTTGGCTGGGGTGTCGGATGCGCCAGCCCGGGCCAACCAAGGCCACCCACTCTGCGGCTGCCACAGGTGGTAGCAGACCTCTCGGCGGAGCGGGTGGGGGCCGGGGTGCATCTCCGGTGGACGACGCCATCGTCGACAACGGACAATCTTCCTGTTCGGGCTCCGCTATCGGCGGTTCTGTGCCGCCAGCTTGCCAGTAAGAGCGACAAGGAAAGAACTTGCGCGGAGATACAACGCCTTTCGGTGCAGCCTGGGCCGGCGGAGGCGGAGGATCTCCTGCCGGCTTTTCTGGCTTCCGGACCGATGAGCCTGGTGGGGTACCGGGTGGAGATCCTGAATGGGGCGGGGCGGTCGGCGGGTCGGTCCCCGGAGGTGTACGCCGCGGGCGGAGCCGCTCCGGAGCCGGTGCAAAGCTTGGTGGCTGTGCCGGTTCGGGGAGGCGTTCAGCTGGAGTGGGCGACGGGTGGAGCGCGAGGAGGGGCGGTGGAGCTGGATCGGACTGACATGGGTACGGCGGGTGCGGCGGGTGCGGCGCCTACCGGGGCGAGGATGCCGGGTAGGCCGGGGGGCTTTGCGGATGCCAGGAGGACGCATGATGCGGGATCCTCGAAGCAGCTCCTGGAGGTTCATCTCAGGCCGGACAGCGTCCACGGAGTGGAGGACGTCGGAGGAACGATCGATCGATCCGCCCAGAAAGGGACGACGTACCGCTACACAGCGCAGCGTGTACAGAGCACGGTGCTTGAGGGGAACAGGGTGATGGCGCGAAGCGCGCCGTCCGCGGCCGTGACGATCAAGGTGCTGGACACCTTTCCCCCTGCGGCTCCGGTGGGACTGGAGGCCGCGCCGGGCGGGGGCGAGTCGGCGGCGATCGATCTCTCGTGGAGGCCGGGGGTGGAGGCCGATCTGGCGGGGTATCACGTATACCGGGCGGAAAGGCCGGATGGGGGAGCAGGAGCTGAGCCGTGGCTTCGGATCAGCACGGAAGTGGTGCCTGTGCCAGCGTTTGCGGACACAGGGGTGCGGTCGGGAGTGCGCTATGCGTACCGGGTGACGGCGGTGGATAGGGCTGGGAATGAGAGTGCGCCTGGGAACGAGGTGCAGGAGACACCTGGAACCCGCTAAGCTGAGACGCACCATGCGATATTGCCGATTCACCGACGCCCATCATGACTCCGGAACCCCCTACTATGCCCTGGTTGAGGAGCGCGACGGCACCTTGTGGGCTGTCGCTCCGATGGAAGCACCCGAAGAAGATCTCCTGGCGCGTGAGGCTGCGCCCCTGAGCTTTGAGCCGACGCCGCTGAGCAGGTTGCGCCTCCTGCCGGCGGTAGCGGCTTCAAAGATCGTCTGTGTCGGCCGGAACTATCGCGATCACGCGCTGGAGCTCGGGAACGAGGTACCCAAGGAGCCGCTGTTGTTTCTGAAGCCGCCCTCGTCGCTTTTGGGATCCGGGGGGATCGTTCGGCTGCCGTCTTTGTCCAAACGTGTGGACTATGAGGGCGAGTTGGGGATCGTGATGGGGAGGCGATGCCGCGGGATCGGTCCGGATGAGGACGTCCGGCGGTACATTCGCGGATATGTGTGCGTGAATGACGTGACCGCGCGGGACCTGCAGAAGAGCGATGGGCAATGGACACGGGGAAAGGGCTTCGATACATTTTGCCCGGTGGGGCCCATCGTGTCGGACGAGATCGATCCCGCAGAGGGTGCTGCGGTTACGGTGACGACGCGGGTGAATGGGGAGTTGAAGCAGACGGGGTCGACGGCAGACTTCCTCTTTGGCATCCCGGAGCTGCTCCGGTACATCACGGCGTTTGCGACGCTCGAGCCGGGAGACCTGATCCCGACGGGAACGCCGGCGGGGGTGGGCTCCGTGAGCCCTGGAGACCGCATCCAAGTTAGTATCGAGGGTCTTGGCGTACTCCAAAACTTCGTCCGGGCTGACTGATGGGTACTGATCGCGGACCAAAGTAGGCTTTTACGGCAGGTATCGATTGCCTGCGATAAACTTGATGTTAGGCAAGGAGATCTCTCATGGCATCTTTACTCGAACAGCTTCGTGGTATGACTACCGTCGTCTCGGACACGGGCGACTTCAACGCGATCAAGAAGTTCAAGCCACAGGATGCGACGACGAATCCATCGCTGCTACAGACCGCAGCGGGCATGCCCGAGTACCAGCAGGTGGTGGATGATGTGCTGCAGAATGCGCGCGAGTTCGTGGGGGACGAGGCCACCGACAAGGAGGTGGCAGCGTTCGCCTTCAAGACTCTGGCTGTGGCGTTCGGTCGCAAGATTCTCGACATCGTTCCTGGCCGTGTTTCGACCGAGGTAGATGCGCGCATGTCATTCGATCGGGAGAAGACGCTCGAACAGGCACGCGACGTGATCCGTCAGTATGACGAGGCTGGAATTTCGCGTGAGCGCGTTCTGATCAAGATCGCCTCCACGTGGGAGGGCATCAAGGCGGCGGAGATCCTCGAGAAGGAGGGGATTCACTGCAACCTGACGTTGCTGTTCGGACTTCACCAGGCGATTGCGTGCGCCGAGGCCAACGTAACGCTGATCTCGCCCTTTGTCGGCCGCATTTTGGACTGGTACAAAAAGGACACAGGCAAGGATTACTTTGGAGCCGAGGATCCCGGGGTCCAGTCGGTGACGACGATCTACAACTACTTCAAGAAGTTTGGCTACAAGACAGTGGTGATGGGCGCGAGCTTCCGCAACACGGGAGAGATCACGGAACTGGCTGGATGCGACCTGCTGACGATCTCGCCGAAGCTGCTGGAGGAGCTCGACAAGGCCCAAGGCGATCTGCCGCGTAAGCTCGATGCCGAGAAGGCCAAGGGCATGGAGATCGAGAAGCAGACGATCGACCAGGCGACGTTTGAAAAGATGCATGCCGAGGATCGCATGGCGCATGACAAGTTGAAGGAAGGCATCGAGGGCTTCTCGAAGGCGCTTGAGGATCTGGAGCAGATGCTGGCGAAGCGTTTGAGTGAGATTGGCTCGAAGCAGACGGTAAACGCCTAGAGCCTGCGATCCAAGCAAGCACTAGAGCCTGCGATCCAGGCAAGCAATGATGCGCGCAGTGCCCCAGCCGCCGGCCACCCTTGCTCCTCAGGAGCAGGGAGCCGGCGGACCGATGTTAGCCTGAAGCTGTGAGCGTCGACATGCCTCGATACGGCAGGCCGCAGGAGAGCCCATCGGCACCTCGCGTTGCTGTCTTGATTCCCTGCTACAACGAAGAAACCTCGATCGGGAAAGTTGTCAAGGATTTCCAAGCAGCGCTTCCCGGCGCCCGGATCTACGTCTTCGATAACAACTCCACAGACCGTACGGCGGAGTTGGCGCGGTCTGCCGGAGCGCGGGTCACCCTGGAGATGCTGCAGGGTAAGGGCAACGTCGTGCGACGGATGTTCTCGGACGTCGAGGCGGATGTCTACGTGCTTGTCGATGGGGACGACACGTACGAAGCCGCATCGGCGCCGCGCATGATCGAGCTGCTGGTGAGTGACTCGCTGGATATGGTGACGGGTACTCGGATCACGGAGATCCAAGCGGCCTATCGGCGGGGACACCGATTTGGCAACGTGATGTTGACGGGGATTGTCGCGGCCATCTTCGGGAACCGTATTACCGATATGCTGTCGGGCTACCGTGTGTTCAGCCGGCGGTTTGTGAAAAGCTTTCCGGCGCTGTCATCGGGGTTTGAGACGGAGACGGAGCTGACGATCCATGCGCTCGAGCTCAAGATGCCCCTCGGCGAGCTGCACACGCCATACAAGGACCGCATGGAGGGGAGCGCGTCCAAGCTCAACACGTACAAGGACGGAGCGCGCATCCTGGCGACCATCGTGCAGCTTGTAAAGGAAGAAAAGCCGCTGCAGTTCTTCACGGTGGCGGCCACGATCCTGTTCCTGGTTGGCTTCGGGATCAGCGTGCCCATCTTCATCGAGTTCCACCGGACCCACCTTGTGCCGCGATTTCCGACCGCCATTTTGGCGACGGGCATCGTTACACTTTCCTTTCTGTCGCTGGTGTGCGGCCTGATCCTGGACTCGGTGGCGCGCGGGCGAAGAGAGGCCAAGCGCATGGTGTACTTGTCGGTTCCCGCGGTGACGAGCTTGTAGCTGCCGAAGCGCTGACCGGTTTCGCCGGCGTAGGTGACTTGGTCGACCGCGTCCCTACGGCTGCTTCGGGATGGTGTACGCGAAGTAGCTGGACCCCTCCAGCTGCTGCCAGCCTTTGGGAACCAGCGAGACGCCCGGCATCGTTGTGACGATGGTGTGGATGCCTTGGGAACGGAACGCCTGGACAATCGATGCCTTGTTGGAGAAGCTGTTCCAGGCGGCGTCGTTTGTAACGGAGTTGGGCACCTCGATCTCCCCCATGATCTGTACCTCCGCGAGCCGCGCCCAGTATGGATCGCGGTAGCAGGCCTGTCCGCCCATGCAGCCGACGGCATCTCCCGGTTTGACCCCCATGGCGGCGAGGCCCCGGGCCGCGCCGAAGATATCCTCCTCGTAGAAGCCGGAGGTTCGGCCGGAGAGGTGCAGCTGGCGGCGCAGGTATGCGAGCTCCTGAAAGCAGGACATGACGGCCAGCAGTGCAAGCAGGACCGATGTCGCATTGGCCACGCGCACGCTCGAATCCGAGCCGGGGCGGCGGCGAAGCATAGCGAGGATCGGAAGCAGAATCAGAAGGAGCATCGCTGTCAGATAGCGCTCCTGCAGATCCACGGGGAAGTAGATGGCGAGCATCAAGGCTCCCCAGGCGGGCACGACCAGCCACGGGAGGCACTCCCGCCGAGATCGACGAAGCATCGCTCCCGAGGCCAAGAGGACACCGAGCAGAAGCAGGCCCTCCGGGTGGTTCGCGATCCATAGCAGAAGCAGACGGGAGCAGCGCAGCAGACGCTTGATGTGGCCCGGGAACCAGATGTGCGGCTTCAGGCCGGCGGTGAAGTACGCGGGATCGAACCACAGGGGAAAGGTGCCCAGGGGATGGTTGCGGAAGGAGAAGACGGGCGGGGATTCGAGCAGCATGAGCTCGGGGTGGAGGAACTCGCCGCCCGCGCGGCCCAGGGTGTGGTGTGCCCACTCGTGCCAGCGCGGCGTCTCGTCGACGAAGAAGGCGTAGTTCAGGCGCGCCGACTCGCCGGTGGTGAAGTGACCCATCTGCCGGGAGATTCCGAGGATGTAGGGGCCGGCTACCGCGACGAACAATGCTCCCGCGATCAGGGCGCCGCCCGCGATCCGAAGGCGGGAAGCGCCTTTGCGGGTAAGACCGAAGATCAGGATGCCGAGGATTAAGAATGCCGAGGGAAGAAAGGCGAAGGACTTGGTGAGATAAGCCAGACCGAGCGTGAGGCCGAGGTTTGCGTACCGGAAGGGACGTCCACCCGTCTGCAGTCGCAGCACGATGCCGGCGGCAACGAGGAAGAAGAAGAGCAGAAGCGAGTCGGAGCGCATGTAGCCGATTCGCAGCTCGCGCTGGATGGAGAAGAGCAGAAGCGCCGCGGCGGCAAAGCGGAGGGCCAGAGGAGAGACGGCGGCGTCATCGAGGCCGCGCGGATTAAAGCGCCGCTGCAGCAGGGTGAGGCCGCCGACCAGGTACACGGTTGCGGCAAGACATGCGGCGAAGATGGCCCAGTTGAGATACGCGTAGGCGTGGAGCTCGTTGACCCGGGAGGTGTGGGTCACCGCCTGTGTGATCGCGAGGAGCGTGGGGTAGAGCGGGTTCCAATAGCTGTTCAGAGCGACGGCGGCATGGTGCAGGCGCAGGCCGTCGGCGATGTCCATGAAAGAGACGCTGTCGCCATCCATCAGGTAGGAGTCGAAACGTGCATAGCCGAGGCCACCCAAAAGGCAAAGCAGAACAAAGCTCAGCCACGGCCCTCGGCTCAATCTCTCCATCCAGGGATTATCTC
>JAABUZ0100001360.1_pt1 | contig 47251 bp, 40 predicted proteins | sample 5562091 | NCBI WGS metagenome assembly JAABUZ01 (sample SAMN12813069, study PRJNA571459) | rock metagenome | isolation source: Antarctica rocks | place: Antarctica: Victoria Land, Linnaeus Terrace sud | collected 2015-12-21
GATATTTAAGGCGGTCAGCGATCAGCCGTCCACCAACCAGACTGAAGCTGCTAATACTCTTTTACCCAATTTTATCACAGTTTCCAACGGCGAGCCAGCAAAATCAGACGTAATTGCAGCTGGCAATGAACGGGTAATCCGGGCTCGGTTAGCCGATGGTCAGTTTTTCTACAAAGCTGATTTGGCTCATCCATTGGCAAGCTATTTGCCTCAACTGGAAAAAGTGACTTTCCAGGAAGATTTAGGGTCGATGCGTGCCAAGGTAGAGCGACTAAGCAAGATTGCGGGGCAAATTACCGCGGCTATTGGCTATTCAGAGTCAGATAGCACCAATATCCAACGAGCCGCCTTGCTGTGTAAGGCTGACCTCGTTACCCAGATGGTATATGAATTTCCGGAATTGCAAGGAGTGATGGGGCAGAAGTATGCCCTGGCAAGTGGGGAATCTATTGAGGTGGCAACAGCGATTGAGGAGCATTACTTGCCGCGTGGGGCGGGCGATCGCTTACCTCAAACCCTAGTCGGTCAAGTTGTGGCTTTGGCTGATCGGCTCGACACCTTAGTAAGTATCTTCGGATTGGGCATGCTGCCAACGGGTTCTTCTGACCCCTTTGCCCTGCGTCGTGCTGCCAATGCCGTTATTAACATCACTTGGACTTCCCAGTTGCCGCTGAATTTGCAGCAGCATTTAGAGCAAATTGCGGCTGCTAATGTTGCTGCCCCGAGAAAAAACTCCGACATTTTGACCGAGCCCTTAAACCCTTCTACTGTTGAGAGGCGAGAAATCAATGTAAATGAGGGCGTAGGTCTTATGTCAGGGTTCATTGTAACCCATCCCAAAACCCAGATTTCGGAGCTATTGCAACAGTTACGGGAATTCTTCGTGCAAAGAATTCGTAGCCAGTTGCAAGAAGAACGAAGGATTGACTATGACTTAGTGAATGCGGTTCTGGGGGAAAATGATCCAGAATATAGGGCACGGGCCTTAAGGGATTTATTGGATGTGCGCGATCGCGCCTTGTTCCTGCAAACAATCAGGAATAACCGCACCCTGGACAAAATTTACGAAACCGTCAACCGCTCTACCCGTTTAGCAGCGCAAGGCGATTTGGATACGCGAGAGCTTAACCCAACGGCGGTGGTGCATCCAGAACTATTCCAAAAGTCATCAGAGCAAGCTTTTTACGATGCCTTAGTAAAGCTGGTACCACAAACTCAAGCGGCGCAAGAGCAGCGGGACTACCAGCAGCTGGTGGAGGCGCTGATTGGGATCGCCCCCACAGTTAGTAACTTCTTTGATGGCCCTGAAAGTGTTTTAGTGATGGACACTGACCCTAAAGTTAGGCATAATCGGTTGAATTTGCTGGGTTTACTGCGTAACCATGCTCGTGTATTAGCAGATTTTGGGGCAATTGTTAAAAGCTAATTTCAATTTAATTTATGCCCAACGCTGATGTCATCGGATTAGGAAAATCTGGAATTGCTGCTGCGCGATTGTTGCAACAGTCAGGTTGGCAGGTGAAGTTGAGCGATCGCAACACCTCCGAAACTCTACGCCAACAGCAAATTCAGCTGGAGCGCGAGGGAATTACAGTTGAGCTGGGTCATTCCCTAGAGCTAGACGGCTCAGATTTACCTCAGATGATTGTCGTTAGTCCAGGTGTTCCTTGGGATGCACTGGCATTAGTCCGCGCTAGAGAGCTGGGCATTGAAACAATTGGTGAAATGGAACTGGCTTGGCGGCATCTCCAGTCTTGTCCTTGGGTGGGCATCACCGGCACCAACGGCAAAACTACCACCACCGCCCTAATTGCCGCCATCTTTCAAACAGCTGGGTTATATGCCCCTGCCTGTGGCAACATAGGCTATGCAGCCTGCGAACTAGCTTTATCCGCAGGGGCAACATCTAAGCGACGACCGACTCAAAAGTCAGAAGTCAGAAGTATTGATTGGGTGATTGCCGAAATTAGCAGCTATCAAATTGAGTCCTCACGCTCCATTGCCCCACAAATTGGAGTTTGGACAACCTTTACACCCGATCATCTGAGCCGTCATCGCACGTTAGAGAACTACTACAATATCAAAGCCCATCTACTGCATCAGTCCCAGCAGCAAGTGATGAACTCAGATGACGCTTACTTGAATAAGCTGGGTGTGAATCAGTGGCCTGATGCCTGGTGGACGAGTATTAAAGGCAAAGATCATCTGATTGGTGATCAGGGCGTCTACATCGAAGATGGCTGGGTGGTAGAGACTTTGCATGCGGCTCGACCTCAGCGAATTGTGGCAGTAGCCGCCTTAAGAATGCAGGGAGAACACAACCAGCAAAATCTACTGATGGCGGTAGCGGTGGCTCGGTTAGCTGGAATTGAGAAAGATGCGATCGCGCAAGCTATTGCTAATTTCCCCGGTGTGCCCCATCGTCTCGAACACATCTGTACATGGCAGGGTATTGACTTCATCAATGACAGCAAAGCTACTAACTACGACGCCGCCCAAGTTGGTTTAGCATCCGTCAACAGTCCAGTTATTCTGATTGCCGGTGGGGAAGCCAAAGCGGGCGATGACACCAGATGGATTCAAACTATTCAAGCCAAAGCAGCTGCTGTATTACTCATCGGTGATGCAGCAGCTGCCTTTGCCCAGCGACTCGAGCCAGCTGGCTATTCCAGTTACCAAATTGTGGAAACGATGGAGAAAGCGGTACCCAGGGCAGCTGAATTAGCCCAGCAGTATGATGCCCGTGTTGTTCTGCTTTCACCGGCCTGTGCTAGTTTCGATCAGTACCAAAACTTTGAGCAACGAGGCGACCATTTCCGGCAACTCTGCCAGGATCTCTAACTCAGGATTAGAATAGTCGTATTCATATCCCCCAGGGGGGTATCTCATGTCTCACACCCAGACGCAAAAGGTTCTTAACCGTCTAGCAAAAATCGAGGGGCATATCCGGGCTATTCATCAGATGGTAGAGGCAGACAGACCTTGCCCTGATGTGATTGTGCAGATTGTAGCGGTGCGTTCAGCACTCAACAAAGTGGCGAATATCATTTTGGAGGATCATGCCAAACACTGCCTGGTGAATGCGGCTTCTAGTGGCAATCTCGTGGAGGAATTGGAAAGCTTTCGTTCAGCTCTGAACTTACTTCTTTGACGTACTTTGAACGTGTTCCCGGAACTGAAGTCTTACCGGAGATACCTAGCGCAGGATTTCTTCCAACTGGTGCTGATTCCAGAGTGACCGATAAAGACCGGGTTGTTGCAAGAGTTCTGCGTGAGTGCCAGACTGGACAATTTGACCTTGATCCATCACTAAGATCCTGTCAGCTGTAGCAGCAGCAGACAGCTGGTGGGAGATGAAGACAACAGTTTTGCGTTGAGTGTCTTCTGAAAGATTTTTCAGGATTTCTGTAGCAGTCTGATTGTCCACACTAGAGAGGGCATCATCCAAAATCAGCACTGGTGCATCGACCAGCAAGGCACGGGCGAGGGCAGTGCGCTGCCGTTGCCCCCCAGAGAGGGTAATGCCGCGCTCGCCCACAATAGTTTTGTATTGCTGGGGGAAGGTAAGAATTTCCGGGTGAATTTGAGCTTGTTTTGCCATGTTTTCCACCTCTGGCTGCTCACTTAAAGGGTCACCATAGCGGATATTGTTTTTAATCGTGGTGCTGAAGAGGAAACTGTCTTGGGGGACGTAGGCGATCGCATTACGCAAATCCCGCAATTCCATCTGGGTAATGTCCAACACATCCAAAAACAGCTGCCCCGCTTCAATATCCAACAACCGTGGCAACGCATTCGCCAGAGTTGATTTCCCAGAGCCAATCGCCCCCACAATCGCCACAGTTTCTCCAGGCTCAATCGTGAAGTTCACATCTTTCAAAGCAGGAGTGGTAGAGCCTGGATAGGTATAACTCAAATGCCGCGCCTGAAGCTGACCTTTCACCTGCTCTCGCGGTAGATGGATGGCGCTACTCGAGTCTTGAATTTTGGGTGTCACAGTCAGAATCGACTCGATCCGATCAATACTGACTTCACCCCGTTGGTAGGCAGTAATTGTGAAACCTAGCAGCGTAGTGGGGAAAACGAGACCCTGCACATACAGCACCAGAGCTACAAAGCCGCCAACAGTGATTGCTCCAGAGCTAATCTGCCCCGCCCCTAACCACAGCAGGAGCAGCAAGCTCACATACGCCAATCCTCCAACCAGCGGAAACACTGTATTCCGCGTTTTCGCTAGCAGCAGATTTGCTTCTAATAGCTGTTGATTGAGCTGACGAAAGGCTCTGCGCTCGTTTTGCTCTTGGGCGTAGATTTTAATCAGAGCCATGCCGCTCATATCTTCTTGGATTAGCTCACTAATGTTCGAGAGTTCCTCCTGCACTAGCTGCTGTTCGTCACGCAGCTTGTCGCTAAACAGCTGCACCAAAATCAGGATGAACGGATAGACTGCAATCGAAGCTAAAGTCAGCTGCACGCTAATTGACAGCATCACCGGCAGCGTCAGCACGTAGGCAAACACTGTATTTGCCAGACTTAGCACCGCAAATCCCACCAACCGCCGGATATTATCCACATCACTAGTAGCGCGGTTAATTAAATCCCCAGCTGTGTTGGCGGCAAAATAAGACGGCTCCAACTTCAGCAAGTGTTGAAAAATCTTTTGCTTCAGGTCAAATTCCACCTGACGCCCCACCCCAAACAGCGAGATGCGCGACACCATGCGGATCACCCACATCACCGAGCTGAGGACGACGATCAGCGCCACATACTGCAAAACTTGATTAAAGCTGAACGTGACCTTAAGGTTGTCAATAATGTTCCGAATCAGCAAAGGGATGTAAACACCCACCGCATTTACTATCAACAGAGCGACGACACCTACTGTTGTCTGTCGCCAATGGGGACGCAGGTAAGAACCTAGTTTAGAGAGCCTTGATTGAGCCATGTTACAAACTTAACAAATAATCTGTCCTGGCGCCTTTATCTATAGTGCGATCACAGCATCTGGTGCGATATCTGCCAACGGCCGCTCGCCTCTGACTCCGTTAGATTATAAACATTGTGAATTTATAAGATGTGAACAATGTCGCCTGTCAAACCCACAATTTTGGTTACTGGAGGAGCGGGATACATCGGCTCTCATGCTGTACTAGCACTGAAACGCGCCGGTTACGGGGTAGTAGTTCTCGATAACCTGGTGTATGGGCATCGAGACTTGGTAGAGAAGGTTTTACAGGTAGAGCTAATTGTCGGTGATACTAATGACCGAGCGCTGCTCGACAAGCTTTTTGCCACCCACGACATTGCTGCTGTGATGCACTTTTCTGCCTATGCCTATGTGGGGGAATCGGTCACAGACCCAGATAAATACTATCGCAATAATGTCGTCGGCACCCTGACCCTGCTAGAAGCAATGCTGGCAGCGTCAGTTAAGCAATTTGTCTTTTCTTCCACTTGCGCTACTTATGGGGTACCCCAGATGGTGCCAATTCCTGAAGACCATCCCCAAAATCCGATTAATCCCTATGGCGCCACTAAGTTAATGGTGGAGCGAATTCTTTGGGATTTTGACGCCGCCTACGATTTTAAGTCGGTTGTGTTTCGCTACTTCAACGCTGCTGGTGCTGACCCATCTGGTTTACTAGGAGAGGATCATAACCCTGAAACGCACCTAATTCCGTTGGTACTGATGGCGGCTTTGGGCAAGCGCGAATCTGTCTCGATTTTTGGCACCGATTACCCAACGCCAGATGGGACTTGCATCCGGGATTATATTCACGTCACAGACTTAGCAGAAGCCCACATACTTGGGCTGGAATATCTGCTGCAAGGTGGCGATACAGGTGCTTTTAACTTAGGGAATGGCAATGGATTTTCAGTAAAACAGGTGATTGACACGGCGATGCAGGTAACGGGTAAGCATATCAAAGTCGTGGAGAGCGATCGCCGTCCCGGTGATCCACCAATTCTCGTCGGCAGTAGCGACAAAGCCAGAAAGACTTTGGGCTGGCAACCTAAGTACCCAGATATCCCAGAGATTGTCACCCAAGCTTGGCAGTGGCATCAACACCGGCATGGGAGTTCTCCGGGAGGCTAAGCGCGAACCGGAAACTGGAGCATGAGTATATAGCAGGGAGACGTATACAACGCTCCCCTGCCTTCTATCGTAGGTATTCTTTTAGCCTAGCAAGCCCCAACTCTGGCAACAATCACGTAAATCGTTTTGGCAATCACAACCAGGTCGTACAAGGGGTGCCACTTGCTTTGGTAGCGCAGGTCAAGATTGACCACCTCTTCAAAATCCTTTACCCTAGAGCGACCGTTGACTTGCCATTCACCAGTGAGCCCGGGTTTCACGTTCAACCGTTGCCAGTGACGCTCATTGTAGAGAGCGACTTCATCAGCAGTCGGTGGGCGTGTTCCCACTAAGCTCATCTCACCTACTAGGACGTTCAAAAACTGAGGCAATTCATCCAGGCTTGTGCTTCTCAAAAAACGTCCCACGCGTGTTACTCGTGGGTCTTTTTTATTCTTGAACAGCAGCCCTGACGCTTCGTTAGTCACCTGAGCCTTTAACTGCTCAGCATTCACAACCATCGAGCGGAATTTCCGGATGCGGAAGGTGCGTCCCTGGAGTCCGTAGCGCTCTTGGCTGTAAAAAATTGGTCCTGGGCTGTCCAGCTTGATGGCGATCGCCACTGGCACAAACACAATGACAAGAATCAGCAGCCCCATCAAACTGCCCACAATGTCCAACAAACGCTTAAAGACCGAATAGGAAGAGGGGTGAGGTGCCTGCGTCTCCACAGAGGTGACTACTAGAGCTTTAACAACAGGGGGTAACACTGCTTGGGACATTGCCACTACTGGTCTGCAATAAATGAACCGTAAACTTACGGAAACCTACATGAAATATATACTTACCCTCAGTGAGATTAACAGGGTTTACTTCTAGACTTTACATAAACTTCATAAATAGAGCCGAAAAGCTGAGCTTTTATAAATTTTAGGTAAAGTAAATGGGGATTTATCGGGAATTATGGCGATAAAAGTCGGAAAATAACTGGTGACTAGAGTTGAGGGCGTGCTAAGACTAGCTACTAACTTAAGCGATAGTTTTCGCTTCAGGCAACCACCCGAATGTGTTAGCGGCACTATTTGCCTGAAGCTCCAGATTCTGCCGCAACAGGGGTAGTATGAGTTAAAGTCTAAGCTGAGTTACGGCAATGTGGCCTGAGAAGCAGACATCGACATCGGTACCGGGAGTGCGATCGCGCAAAGCATATTCCCCCACGTAATAAAAGTCTTCGCCCTCGATGCGGTAGTTGACAGGCAACGGTTGCGTACTCGGTTCACAAAACACGACTTGCGGATCGGGGTCTTGCGGTTCCAAATGAGGCAGATTGACGTTCCAGAAAGTTCCCGGCTCACTTGGGCGACTGAGTATTAAAGCGATCACCCCAGATGTCCACCGGGCGGCAACGTCCCAATCAACATTACGTTTCCCTTTACGATAGTGGGAAACCGCAATCCCTGGAATACGATGAATTGCTGCCTCGCGCACAGCAGCAACAGTGCCTGAAATATAAGCGTCAACTCCCAGATTTCCCCCAGCATTGATGCCAGAAAGTACCCAGGTAGCAGCTGGACAGAGATGGGTGAGGGCGATTCTGACACAGTCAGCTGGGGTGCCGGCGATCGCATACTCAGAGTCTGAGCGGCGCTGGACGTGAATCGGTAGAGTCGTTGTAACTTGATGACCACAGCCCGATAAATGATCTTTGGGAGCAACAATCACGCCCTTGCCATTCATAGCCTTGTGGAGCGCCCTGATACCGGGAGCGTCTATACCATCATCATTGGTTAAAATCAAGGACATAGATTTTTTATTGAGTAGCACAAAAGACAGCAATCGCTATCCATCAGTTGATTCATTAGCATCGCTGCCGAGCGAACACTCCTGTGCGAATCGCACAGGAGTGAGCTTCACAACAGCTACTGGTTTAAGACTTTTACCATAACAGGAGTGATTTTTATTACGCTTAATGTAGGAGTTTTTGTCAAAAATTAGTTTTAGGGTCAATCCGATGAAACAGCTACTCAGCCAAGTTTTTAATTGGAAAAAGCACATCCAGCGACTGATTCTGCCGCTAGCATTGATGATTTTGGCAACCCAACTGGTGGCAACACCAGCGGCTGACGCCACCGGAGTTTATCAAATGCCTAACCTAACAGCTGGTGATCGCACCTGGGTCATAGATCAAGCTGATGTTTTAAGTCGCCTTAACGAAGGTACGCTGAGCAAAAAGCTCGAAAATCTGGCAAAGCAAACAGGCACAGAAGTCAGAATTGTCACCATCCGCCGTCTCGACTACGGCGAAACCGTAGAGAGCTTTACCAAGCAGCTATTTGAAAAATGGTTTCCCACACCAGATGCACAAGCCAATCAAACCTTACTTTTGATCGACAAGCTCACCAATGCCACAGCAATCCGCACCGGCGACAAAGTGAAAACCCTCCTAAGCGATGACATCGCCCAAAGCGTTGCGAATGCAACCGTGCAAGCACCCCTACGGTCAGGCGACAAATACAATCAGGCTTTCCTAGATGCAAGCGATCGCTTAGTCGCAGTATTATCAGGCAAACCTGATCCAGGCCCACCTCAAATTGCCGAAACAGTTAACACAGAAGGCACATTCAAGAAAGCCGAAGAAACCGACACCAGCAGCGCCACCATTTGGGTAGTTGGCCTCTTACTTGCCGCGACCATTATCCCAATGGCGACATACTACCTGTACCAGGTGATCCAATCCTAGTCCTGAACATACTCAACAGCTGTAACTAAAGCAATCTCAGCCCGGACAAACTCCCGACCCAGATAGGCGGCATGGTCTAAGCGAGTCACCAAACTGGGCTGATTTTGCTCAAAAACCTTCACACAAAGTTCCTTAGCCGTTCTCCCACTAAACACAATAGTGTGAACCCGTTCCACCTTACCTCGCAGCGGAATAGGCTTACCCGTTTCTGGATCAAGCGCTAAACCGCGCTCATCAATCACATTCGTAAAGTGCTTGGCACAAATCAGCCCCGCTTCCCGGTCCAAGTAAATAATAAAATATCCACCAGGGTCAAGGTCAATAAAACGCTTAGAAAGCTTATCATCAATTGCCGCCAAGTCTTCAAGCATTCTCGCCGTAAACAAGTATTAGTTCTACATCCTACCTCAAGTTTAATCCCTCCATCTCTCTTCCTCAGCGCCGCTCCTAAAAACCTAGACAAAGCTTGACATAGCAAGTTTCGCCTAAGCACGCAGACCGAGCAGTCTTACCTGCGATTCGAGCCGAGGAATCGCGCCTCGGAGAAGAAGTGCCTTTCGGCTTCCCGCCAGACCTACCTTTCGGCTCATCCAACAGGGTGACCTCTACTGCGCTGTTAGCGCCTCTAAACTGAAAGAAGGTATGCCGATTAAAACTTACCTTCCGACCCAGCGCATTCTGTGAAACTCCACACGTGCTTGTGCTTATCAACCTGCAAGCACAAGGCGTTATTGGCTGGAATACGCTCACTATGATCGAAGCTCCCTGCGTGCTAAGACCAATGCGGCGGCTGTATCCGAAGACAAGCCATATAGCCGCATAAACTTTACCAATCCAATCAGAAATGAGTAGGCAGGATTCACCTTAATCAACTCAATTCCCCAACTAGAGCAACGTGATGACAATATTTCACCAAAAGCGTTGTAGGCAAAACATGAAAGCATCCTAGAGTAGCGAACTCCAGACTCCTTCATAGATGCTTTCTTCTTGTCAAAGTCCAAATCCTCAATTGTGATTGGACATTTATAGTGGCTAGCAATGTCTACTAATTTTTTGCTCACATCCCCCAGTGTGGCTTTTACTTGCTGAGACGAACGATCTTTTAGGTTAATCCGAATCTGACCTTTATCCTGGAGATTTCCGTCTCTATCACAGTACGCCCAGCCAATTACACCTGGGTTGAAGTCGACACCGATCATCCCATTGCTGTAGCGTGACTGCAATGGCACATCGGCACGGTCAACAGTAACAAATATATACCACTGATTTCCTTTACGAACGAATCTAAAACTTAATGCCTTTTTTTTCTTTAGCGCATAGTCAATATCTGACTGGCCGTAAGCAAACTGAATCCCAGAGATCTGAACGTACGTAACCGTTCACTTGCTCCAACATTGGAGCCACTTTGATCTTCAGATTCCCCTCCGGTGTCATTTGGCAATTCTGACAACCTGCCGTTTCGTCAGAACTACCAACCAGGATGAACTGAGACGCTCGTGTATCCCGCCATTCTTTCAGCCACTCCTCATGATTAAGGTAGCCATTCTCTGCCAAATTGAACTGTGCCGCCCAAAGCTTATGGCCACCAAAAGTCAATCTAGGTTTGGTAGATTGTAGCTTGACCAGCTTCTGCTCTAGTCGATGCAGTTTGCGCTTTTTCTGATGAATCGCTCGTTTGATTGAATGCCTACTACTGGTTTGATTTGCATCCACCCGGCAACTTGATGCCGTTGATTCTAGGTTTTGGAAAGCCTTGGAGATTGACTTTTTTAATCCGTCAATTTGGTCAATAACTTGCTTGATGTGACGGAGGTGTGATTCATCCCGACTCCGCATCTTGCCTTTGAGTGAAGCATGAATGGAGTTGAACTGTCGCGCATTGATGAGCGATTTTGCGTCGGGCTGTGCCGTCCGCAAACATCGCGTGCCGTAGATTACCTGATAGTTGCGCTTCAGGTCATTGATTGGCTGATGACGTAAAACGTCTTTGTACAGATTGCGTTCCACATCTCCCCAAAGTTTTGCTGTGAATTCGCACTCCTCATGAATTTCAAGTGGGACTTTAGTTTGGTAGGTAACTTTATGCATGGTTAACCGCCTCGTTTAGTCGGTCTAACAGCAGCCTATTTTTTCTACTGCGACGACCATACAGGCGTGCATAAAACACAGTTATTAGTTCTAGTACGTCAGCAACCAGTTCTTCTTCAAAAGTACAAGGCTCATCAGTTGCGTTGATGATAACGACTTCAGTACCGGACTGTTCACACAACTGAAAAATCAACTCGGCACCAAAACGTAATAGCCGGTCTCTGTGAGTTAATACAAGCCGACTTACCTCGCCCTGGTAAATGCGTTTGATTAATGCTTTTAGTCCGCGTTTTTGAGAGTTTAGTCCAGAACCAAGGTCTTGAATCGTTTCATGTGACCAACCCTTGGCGGCACAGAAAGACTCCAGTAATGCCACCTGGATTGCCAAATCGTCTCGTTGGTTATGACTTGACACACGGGCGTAGGCAATACTCACACGCTCACTATGAGCTAAATGTGGTCGTACGCCTCTGAGTGCAGCCAGATCATAGCGGCGATGTCCTTTTGGGGAACGTTTGCGCAGTAATCTTCCCCTCCAATTCCCATCGCCGGAGAGTTTCTGGCCTTACACCCAATTCTTTAGCTGCTTGACTGATGCTTACCTTCATTCCTAAATTCTAGCGATTTTTTGGAAATATGTCTAGATATCGCTAGAATTTAGTCAGCAGTTACAAACCCTCAGCGCCTCGGCGGTTCGTTCTCTTAGGAATCGCGCCGACTAAACGGTAGCTCCTGATTAATCGCATCAATTTCCCGCTGCTCCAATTCATTCACCTCCCTAATGTAAGGACGCAGTATCTGAGCAAGGCGACGATTATAAAAGCGGTGCAGACTGTGATTAGAAGTAGCAGGGAAGCCGCGACGTTTTTTGTGGCGTCCACCAGCACCGGGGTCAAAGGTTTTGATATCGTGAGCGATCGCCCACTCAATTGGCGAATAATAGCAAGCATCAAAGTGCAGACAATCAATGTCCTGGAAACTACCCCAATAGCGCCCATACATCTGATCGCCCTTAGTGAGACAAAACGACATTCCCATAGGTTGCGGATTATCCCCCTGATTGTAGGCAGCGACAAACAACACCCGATGGCGATAGTGGTCATACAGCTGCTCAAAAAACCGCTTAGTGAGGTACTTGCTACCCCACCAGCCAAATTTGTCACAGGTATCAGCGTAGAAAGTATACATCAAAGGAAACAGCGACTTGGGAATCTCATCGCCAGTGAGCGTTTGGAGTCGCAAGCCTGCTTTTTCCACAGCTTTGCGTTCGCGTTTGATATTGCGGCGCTGGTTGGCATTGAAGACACCCAAGTAATCATCAAAAGTTTGAAAACCCAGATTCTGCCAGATGTAGCTGTGGTGCAGCCAGCTAGTGAAGCCGTGGCGTTCCAGCACTGGTTGCCATTGGGGGTCTACATAGAGAAAATGACAGCCAGAGATGTGATTGCGTTCACACAAAGAGTCAATCGCATTCACCATCAGCTCAGTCAGTTCGTCCTCATCTTCTCCCGGCGCAATTAAGAACCGATAGCCAACTGTTGGGGTGAACGGCGTCATTCCTAGCAGTTTCGGGTAATACTGCACTCCTATACGTTGAGCCAAATCAGCCCATTGATTGTCAAAGACAAATTCGCCGTAACTATGGCCTTTGATATAGAGCGGCGCAGCGGCAATCAGCGTTCGTTCTCGCCACACAGTTAAATGATTTGGCAACCAACCCGCAGCTGCGGTGGCACTACCGGAGGTTTCCAGATTGTTTAGCCATTCCCACTCTAAGAAAGGCGTTTTTAGTGGCAGGGCGAGGGCATCCCACTCAGACTGCGGTACTTCAGCGATTTTGTTGATCCAGGCAACGGAATAACGAGGCTTGAGCTGTTTTACCATATGTGAACTACAAACACACTTTGAGGGCAGGGCGATGCCCGTAGGACATGCCGCTTCGCGGCATCGCCATGAACGAGTCGCGCAGTACTCCTACAGGGTAATCAAATCCGCACTCCGCCGCCAAAATCACTCTTTGTGTAGGGACGATTTTTCTCAGGGTCCACCCAATCGCTTCTCTTTTACAATTTCTAAGTTGGCGCTTCGGCTCATTAGTTATAAAAAAGTGTAACCGCTACCGATTCACCTGCACTCAAACCGAGTCGTTTTACCGTTATTCTTTATACAAGGTTTCTTCATATATTATTCTTGCCCTGGTTCTACAAGTGCGTATTTAGTATAAAATAAAACAACTTATAAAAATTAACAAGTATTATTACATAAACAAACCCATGTTGCGTCTAGCTTGTCTATTTGAAAATCACATTGCTGCTAAGTTTTGCCTCTTCCTAGTGAGACTTCCCATGGCTAAGCCAGGTCAATCCTCGTTTCGTCGCATCCTGCTGTCGAGAATCTTGCTTCTGAGCGTACCAGTTCTATTGATAGGGGAGGCAATGACCTTTAGGAAAGCACGCTCTAGCCTGCTGGAAACCGCTAGACAAAACTTAACCGAAAGCGCGATCAGAAAAGGGGAAAGCATTAGTGATGAAATCGCCGCGCTCAAAGCCAACCTATTTGTTGCGAGTCAAACAACTATTCTACAAGAGGGGAAAGCATTGTCAGCTCAACAATTTCTTGACCAGCTAGCGCCACAATTGCCAACCCAGATTCAGTGCATTCAACTCACGACTCCCCAGACTGGTCACATTGTCACCAGCACCTGTGGAAACAAGCGCCTTGATTCCGCCAGGGCGAAGAATTGGTGGTCCCTTTCTCAAAAGCGATCGCGCGAATCCCGGGATCGCATCTACGTCGAGGCTCTGTTGCCCAAAGAATTCCCGCTCAAGGCACAGCAGTTAAGGAGAGGAGGTCAATCCCATCCGCAAGGCCAACTCAAATTACTGCTATCTGCCCCTGTTTACGACCTCGCTGGTCAACTCCGTTACTTCTTGAGTATTCAGTCTGCCTTGCACGAAAAAGATCTGAATAAGCCAGGGTCGCTAGCAGGCTACACGGTAGTGATTAATCAAAACGGGACTATATTAGCACATCCTCTAGCGGATCGGGTCGGGCGTAAGATTCAGCAGGAGGCAGATGCAGAAGGTCTTAAAAGCATTGTTAAAAACGCCCTCGCGGGGCAAGAGGATATTCTACACCTGTTTTCCTTTGAAGAAAACTGGATGGAATTTATCGCTGGCTATAGCGCTATCCCCAGTCCGATCCCAACCGAGCGAGGGCAAAAGTGGATTATATTAGCAGTCACGCGTAGAGATAATACACTCTTTGATCTCCAAGAAATTAAACTAATTCTGTTCATTCTGACACTTTGCTTGTTAGGAGCGAGCATGTTGGCAACGCTGTATGTGGCTCGTGACCTGGCACGGCCTTTAGAAAAATTGAGAGACTACGCCCTGAATGTCCAGAGCCGCCAAGGAGCGCTATGCCGAGCTCCTCACAACTTCAAAGTCCGGGAGTTGAATCAACTGACAGAGGCACTCGACCACATGGTGGAGCGACTGCAAGCGTGGGCACTTGAGATCGAAACGGCCTGGGAAGAAACGCAGGCCGCCAACCGGCTAAAGAGTGAGTTTTTGGCCACGACCTCCCATGAGCTGAGAACCCCATTAAACGGTATCATTGGCTGCGTTCGCCTCGTCCGAGATGGCTGCTGCGATCACAGGGAAGAAGAAATGCAGTTTCTACAGCAGGCCGATGAAGCAGCGATTCACCTGCTAGGCATCATTAATGATTTACTAGACATTTCCAAAATTGAAGCTGGCAAGCTCTCGGTGGTGATGGCACCAATTGACATCCAGCGGGTGCTTAAGGAAGCCATCAATTTACAGACCGTTCACATTCAACAAAAAGGCTTGCAGCTTATAGCTCCAGATTCGGAAGAGCCAATTATAGTTCAGGCAGACCCAGCGAAGCTGAAACAGGTGCTAATCAATGTAATTGGCAATGCTGTTAAGTTCACAGAAAAGGGTTACATCAAGATCATGACGCGGATTGAATCGGCGGCAGACCATCTGGATAGCGGTGGCACCCCGCAGGTGATTGTGACTGTCCAGGATACCGGGGTGGGCATTGACCCAGTTCAACAGCACAAACTTTTTCGCCCCTTTGTGATGGTGGATGGCACAACGACGCGGAAGTTTGGCGGTACCGGCTTGGGGCTTGCCATCTCACGTAACTTAATCGAACTAATGGGAGGGGGTATTATTCTGTGTAGTGCTGGACACGACCAAGGGACGACGGTGGCGATCACAATGCCTGTGAGCGATATTTCGCCGTTGCAATTCCCAGAGGCGAGGAAAGGCAGAGGGGCAGAGGGGCAGAGGAGCAGGTGAGCAGGTGAGCAGGTGAGCAGGTGAGCGGGTGTTCACCCGCTCACCTGCCCACCTACCCCCCTGTCTCTTCATTGAGCGCTAAAAAAGCTACCTGAGCCGCCGCTTGTTCAGCAGCCTTGACTGAGCGTCCCGTTCCCTGACCCAACTGCCGTCCCTGAAGCCAGACTTCAGCGGTAAAGCGCTCAAGATCGCTCCCGCGCCGCCTAGTTTCCTCAACCCGATACTCTGGTAAAACTTTGAAGTGGGCTTGAGTCCATTCTTGCAGGGCGGCTTTGTAGTTAAGTCTTGCTGGGTCTGTGTGGATTTGTGCTGCTAGCTGCTGAAACTGAGGGCCTAGCCACGGTAGCACGAGTTCTAAAGTGTGTGTACTGAGGTAAAGAGCACCCAGCACTGCTTCAAAGGCATCTGCCAGCCGCGTCTGTACACCTGCCTTATCAGTAGTGGCACTGCCAGCAACCAGCAGGTATAGCTCCAAGCCGTATTGATTTGCCAGAGTCGCCAGGATGCGATCGCTCACCAAGACAGAACGAATTGCCGCAAACTCCCCAACCGGAAACTCCGGATAAGTTTCCCACAAAACCTCAGCCGCCACCAGCCGCACCACTGCATCCCCCAAAAACTCCAACTGCTCATAATTAGCCTGTGCCGAGACAGTCGGATGGGTTAGCGCCAAGTCCAGCAGGTGCCACTGCACTGGTGCGGTGCTCTCAAGCCCTAATTTCTGTACCAGGCTCTGGAGCTGCTTTTGACGACGAGGATAACTCAGGTTCATGGGACGGAAGATGGGGGAACTCACTGGTCCCCTTTGGAGATAAGGGGGAGAGGGAGAGAGTCGGACATAAGCCGGGTTCTGTTTCCTTTGCTGACGTGCAGCCAAGAAGGCAGTTATCTATCTGGGACGCCTGTTACCAGACGCCTCTAGCGGTTCTTAAACAGTGGAACCGGTAAAAGACCAACCGTGGTTCCTTCGACCTTGCTCCCAACCGGGGTTTACCGAGCCAGCGCCTCTCGACGCTGCTGGTGCGCTCTTACCGCACCTTTGCACCCTTACCCCTTTCAGTTATCAGTTACCAGTTATCAGCTACCAGTTGTTTACTGTTTACTGTTCACTTTTTACTGTTCACTTTTCAAGGGCGGTATGTTTCTGTGGCACTTTCCTCACGGTCACCCGCACTGGGCGTTACCCAGCAAGTCTGGTCTTTCGGGAGCCCGGACTTTCCTCAAACCAGCAGCTTATCAGAGCTGGTCTGCAACCGCCTGCGCCTACTCTCTCCCTAGATCCAGTTTACTCAAACAAGGGGTCCTTTTCTTACGACTTTTAGTCTGACCTTTTTTATGACTTTTATGACTGTTCAGGTTAATACAGAGTGGCTAAAGTGTTTAATAAGCAGAGTAAAATCGTTCCTGTAAATTCTTCTATGCTGGAATTTGTTTGGGATGAGACTGCCAGAGTTATGAATCGGATGGTGTGGGGGTAGGCAAGATGCCTACCCTATACCTAAGCCAGGCGTCTTGCCTACTCTAGGCTATAGCAGGAAAATTTACAGCAACAAAAAAACTACGCTTGAGGTTCTTTGACTAATGACCGTTGAAGAAGCAATCTTAATTGTCGAGAAGTATCTAGCTCAAGGACGCCTGAACAAGATCCAAGAAACAATATTTCGGCAATCTTGGGAAGGAAAGTCTTATCTGGAGATTGCCAGTAACTCCGGTTATGACCCTGGTTACGTCAAGGATGCTGGTTCTAAGTTATGGCAACTCCTCTCAGAAGCATTTGAGGAGAAGATCACTAAAAATAATTTCCAGTTAGTCATAAAACAGCATTGGCGCCGCCAGAGTGGAGTCCAATCACAACTGCTTCCAGCAGTTGCGTCTTTACCGGCGGCGGCAGTTGAAACCATTGCCAACAAATATCAAGATTGGGGCGAAGCGATTGACGTTGACCTATTCTATAACCGTACCGCAGAACTCGCCACCCTCGAGCAATGGATCGTTGCTGACCGTTGCCGACTGGTGGTGTTGCTAGGGATGGGCGGGATTGGTAAAACAGCTCTGTCTGTAAAGCTGGCACAACAGATTCAGCACCAATTTGAGTACCTGATCTGGCGAAGTCTGCGCAACGCCCCACCAGTCAACGACCTCCTGGCAGAACTGCTCCAATTCCTCTGCCAACAGGAGGAAATAGTAATACCGGAAACTGTAGATGGAAGAGTCTCACGACTGATTAGGTCTTTACGCTCCTCACGCTGTCTGCTGATTCTGGATAATGCGGAGGCGATTCTGCGTGAGGGCGATCGCACGGGTAGCTACAGAGAAGGATATGAAGGCTATGGTCAGCTACTTAGATGTGTGGGAGAAACACCCCATCAAAGCACAGTATTGCTAACCAGTCGGGAGAAACCCCGAGGTTTGGCGACAAAGGAGGGAGAAACACTATCCGTTCGAACCTTACAACTGACTGGTTTGTCGATAGCAGCAGGACGGGAAATTCTTCAAGCAAGATGTGACTTCTCGGGGTCAGAATCCGAGTGGAGAGTACTGATTGAACACTATGGGGGAAATCCCTTGGCTTTAAAGATGGTGGCTCCAACAATTCAAGACTTATTTAATAGTAATATATCTAAATTTTTGGAATTGTTGAAACAAGGTCCATTAGTTTTTGATGATATTCGCAACCTGTTAGATCGGCAGTTCAATCGATTGTCAGATTTAGAAAAAGAGGTAATGTACTGGCTGGCAGTCAACCGAGAGCCAGTTTCGTTTCCCAAATTGCCAGCAGATTTTGTCTCTAACGTACGCGAAAGCGAAATTCTAGAGGCGCTGGCGTCTTTGCAGAGACGAGCGCTGATTGAGCGAAGGTCATCTGGCTTCACACAGCAACCAGTAGTTATGGAGTACATGATTAAAAAATTGATTGACACAGGTTTATGACTGGAATATATAAAACTGCGATCAAAATTTTCCGTACCTGGTTATGAAACTGGGGAACTAACACATGAATGTAGACGATTTTTCCGAGCACATAGAGGAATTGCGCTCACGCGTAGCTGAACTACAAAATCGCACTGACTTTTCACCTTTGTCTCAACACGAGCAGCTGATGGCAGCTTTCGAGGAACTCCACACGGCATTAGAAGAACTGGCGGAAGCCGAGGCGGAACTGTGGCAGCAGAATGAAAAACTGTGGCAGCAGAATCAGGATATCAGCGTGGCACGAGCGGCGATTGACAGAGAACGCCAGTGCTACCAAGAGCTGTTCGGGTTAGCACTAGACGGCTACTTGGTGACTAATGAAAATGGGACGATCCGGGAAGCTAACCGCGCCGCTGCCACACTGCTCAAGGTCTCGCAGCGGTTCCTAGTAGGCAAACCGCTGGACATTTTCTTCACTGAGTCAGGGCGCCGGTCCTTTATCTCCAAACTGAACCAGCTACGCGAAATAGATCAGGTGCAAGAGTGGGAAGTGTGCATAAAGCCGCGTCAGGGTGTTCCCATTGACGCTACCCTGAGTGTGGCTGTCGTCCGCAACCGGGAAGGTGAGCCGGTAGCCCTACGCTGGCTCTTGCGCGATATTTCCTCGAGCAAGCAGGTCGAAGAAGCGCTGCTTCGTGCGGAAGTTGCTGAGGCTCAGAAAGTTGAACTCGAACAAGAAATCAGCTCTCGCCAGCAGGTCGAGTCACAACTGCTACATAACGCGTTTCACGATGCGCTGACAAACTTGCCAAACCGAGCTTTGTTTATGAATCGCCTGGAGCGTGCACTTGAGTACAGCCTTCGGCACGAGGATTATCTGTTTGCTGTACTCTTTCTTGACTTGGATCGCTTTAAGGTGATCAATGACAGCCTCGGACATACCTTTGGAGACCAATTGCTAATCGCCATTGCTGGCAGACTAGCGGTCTGCCTCCGCCCCTCAGATACAGTTGCCCGGCTTGGAGGAGACGAGTTCACAATCCTGCTGGAGGGGATCAAGGACATCAGCGAGGCGATCCGCGTCGCCGAACGAATCCAAGCCCAGCTGAGATTACCCTTTAATCTAGGCGAGCAAGAGGTGTTCACCACGGTAAGTATTGGCATCGCCTTGAGTGCGACAGGTTATGACCGACCGGAAGACCTCTTGCGTGACGCGGATATCGCAATGTATCGTGCCAAGAGCCAAGGCGCGGCGCACTATGAAATTTTTAATACAGACATGCATGCTTGGGCAGTGGCACGCTTGCAATTGGAAACCGAACTGCGCCAAGCTGTGGAACGCCAGGAGTTTCGGATTCTCTACCAGCCAATTGTAGCACTCAATAATGGCTGCATCACTGGTTTTGAGGCACTTGTGCGCTGGCATCATCCTATGCGTGGCCTTGTTCCCCCAGCGAATTTTTTTTCATTAGCGCAAGAATCTGGGCTAAGCATCCCCATCGACAGGTGGGTACTCGCTCAAGCCTGTCGCCAGACACAGCAGTGGCAAGAGCAATTTCCCCATCACCCACCCTTGACAATCAGCGTTAATCTTTGCAGCCCAGAGTTCGCGCACCCTGATCTGATCAAGCATATAGACCAAATCCTGCAGGAAACCAACCTAGATCCAGAGAGTTTGAACCTGGAGATCGCGGAAAGCGTAATTATGGAAAACAGCGAGTCCGCAACTCTCCGGCTTTCGCAACTGAGAGATCTAAAGATTCAGTTGTCCATCGATAACTTCGGTACGGGCTATTCATCATTAAGTCATCTCCACCGCTTTTCGATTAGTAGGTTGAAGATCGACGGCTCCTTCGTCAGTGGTATGGGCCTTAAGGAGGGAAATTTAGAGATTGTTGAGACAATTGTGACGCTTGCCCAAAAACTAGGTGTAGATGTGACAGCGGCAGGGGTGGAAACAAAAGAGCAACTAGCACAAATCAGAGAGTTGAAATGTGAATGTGGGCAGGGATATTTTTTCTCACCACCATTGGAGACTGAGGCAGCAGAGGCGCTGATTATGGCGGAGCCACAATGGTGAGAACCGTTCAATCTTGTTTAATGGTGGAAAAATTTTCGAACCAGCCTCGTCGCCAGAAGAAAAAGACCAACCCAGCAGCGATCGCAATCATAACCGCCAAGCAAATTGGATAGCCCCAGTACGAATTTAGTTCTGGCATATTCAGAGGCGATTTTTCCGGATTAAAGTTCATACCATACACCCCAGCAATAAACGTCAGTGGAATAAAAATCGTCGAAATCACGGTCAGCAGCTTCATAATCTCATTCATCTTGTTCCCGACTGACGACAGATAGACATCCATTAAACCAGCCGCCAGTTCCCGATAGGTTTCCACCATATCCAGGACTTGAACTGCATGGTCGTAACAGTCTCGCAAGTAAACTCGCACCTCGTCACTAATCAGATCGCTACCATCTCGGATCAGGCAATTAATCGCATCCCGCTGAGGCCAAATAGCGCGGCGGAGAGTTAGCAATTCACGCTTGACTTGATAGATTTTTTCCAAGGTTTGACGGGTTGGGTTAGCTACTACTTCATCTTCTAATACTTCAAGTTGTTCCCCGTAGTCTTCCAACACAGGAAAAAACCCGTCGATAATCGCATCTATTAGGGCGTAAGCCAGATAATCGACTCCGTGCTTGCGGATGGTGCCTTTGTTGCTGCGAATTCGCAGCCGTACCGCTTCAAAGCAATCATGCTCCGGTTCCTCCTGTACGCTAAGCAAGTAATGTTTACCTAACACGAAACTAACTTGCTCACTGTAGAACCCAACTGCCCCTTCCTTGGGCATCACCATCCGGGCAATAATCACCAGTTGCTCTTCGTAGTCCTCCACTTTCGGACGCTCGGGGACGTTGACTATATCTTCCAAAATCAGCGGATGCAAATTAAACACCCGACCCAGTCGTTGCAAAATCTCTTCGCTGCCTAATCCTTGGACATCAATCCAAGAAACCGATTCGGTATCCAGGTAGGGAATACAGTCTTCCGGGATCGCCACTTGCTTACGGATGGCATTGGCATTGTCATAGTCAATCAACACAATTTCCGGTGGTGGGGCATCTGCCTCAATGTTGAGAGTTCCCGGCAGACTACCAGGTTGCTCGTAGACGAAATCAACATCGGGTTTAGTTACGGCTCTTGAAGAGTAAAGACGTTTTTTTGCCATGCTGTTGGCTATAAACAGGAGTTATCGTAGATTCTAATGGCTAATAAGCTTTGATAGAACAACATGGTAATGCGAGCCTTCGTCACGGGGGGTACAGGCTTTATCGGTGCCAATTTGGTGCGGGTGCTGGTGCAGGAGGGATATGCAGTGCGGGCGTTGGTGCGCCCCACCAGCCGACTGGATAACCTGGAGGGACTGGAGGTGGAACTCGTCAAAGGTGACCTGAGCGATCCGGATCTGTGGCGACAGATGGTTGGGTGCCAGGTACTCTTTCACGTAGCTGCCCACTACAGCCTCTGGCAAGCAGACCAGGAGGCACTTTACCGCCACAATGTACTGGGAACGCGCAACGTACTAGCATCTGCGCGTCAGGCGGGGATAGAGCGAACCGTTTACACCAGTTCAGTTGCGGCCATCGGGGTCGGTACCCCAGGTATGATCGTGGATGAAACCCATCAAAGTCCCCTCGATGAACTAGTAGGTGACTATAAGAAGTCTAAATTTCTGGCTGAGCAGGAAGCCCTCCAAGCAGCTCAGACTGGTCAAGAGGTGGTGGTGGTCAATCCCACCACTCCTATCGGCCCTTGGGACATCAAGCCTACCCCTACCGGCGGCGATATTATTCTGCGTTTTTTACGTCGGCAAATGCCATTTTATATGGATACCGGCCTGAATTTTATCGATGTGCGCGACGTGGCACGCGGACACCTGTTAGCTTTGGATCGGGGTCGTTCGGGCGATCGCTATATTCTGGGTCATCAAAACCTCAGCCTCAAAGCGCTGCTAGATCAACTCGCGCACCTAACAGGTCTGAGCGCGCCCCAATGGACTGTGCCTGCTTGGTTGCCCCTGAGCGCTGCCTGGATCGATGAGCGGATTCTCGCGCCCCTTGGCAAACCGCCCTCCATCCCCTTGGATGGCGTCCGCATGGCTAAACAACCCATGTACTACGACGCCTCAAAAGCGGTACGGGAGTTAGGTTTACCCCAGTCTCCCCTGATTACGGCTCTTAAGGATGCCGTAGACTGGTTTGTAGCTCAGGGATATGTCGACGCGGTTTAACACCGTGAATGTTTTGCTTATAAAGGTGAGAGGAGATCGATGGCAATTCAATTACAACAAGCCCTACAAGTAGGGAAATATCTTGTTACTCAGCGTCTTTTGGGTCGCAAACGTTTCCCCTTAGTATTGATGTTGGAACCCTTGTTCCGGTGCAACTTGGCTTGTTCCGGTTGTGGCAAAATCCAGCATCCCACAGATGTTCTCAAACAAAACCTGACCCCCGAACAGTGCTTTGCAGCAGTGGAAGAGTGTGGTGTCCCCATTGTCTCCATTCCTGGGGGAGAACCTCTGCTACATCCCCAGATTGCCGAGATTGTTCAGGGACTGGTAAACCGTAAGAAGTTTGTCTACCTCTGTACGAATGGATTGTTACTGGAAAAGAGCCTGGATAAATTTCAACCCTCCCCCTACCTGACTTTCAGTGTTCACCTAGACGGTTTGCGGGAGCGGCACGACCAGTGCGTTGATCGCAAAGGCGTGTTCGATATTGCGGTTCAGGCAATGCGCGCAGCCAAAGCTAGAGGATTTCGTGTCAGTACCAACACCACAATCTTTGAAGGTACCGAGCCTAAAGAAATCCAGGATTTCTTTGACTTCATTGGCACGCTAAATCTCGATGGCATGATGGTTTCCCCAGGCTACAGCTACGAGTGGGCACAAAATCAGGATAATTTTCTCCAGCGTGAACAAACGCGAGTTCTGTTCCGGGAAATTTTGGCTCCGTTCAAAGCCGGTCAAAAACGTTGGGATTTCAACAACAGCCCGCTGTTTTTGGATTTTCTCACTGGAGAGAAAGACTACGAGTGCACTCCCTGGGGTATGCCTAGCTACAGTGTCTTGGGTTGGCAAAAGCCCTGCTATCTCCTGAGCGAGGGCCATTACAGCAGCTTCAAGGAACTCCTGGAAAAAACCGACTGGAGCAAGTATGGTCGAAAGAGCGGTAATCCCAAATGTGCAGATTGTATGGTGCACTGCGGCTATGAACCAACAGCAGCGGTAGATGCGATGCAACCGGGCAACCTGGCTCGTTCTGTGGCTCAGCTGCAGAACATTTTCTAAAATGGCTTGACAGCCCCGTAACAAGAGGGGGAGAGGGGGAGAGGGGGAGAGGGGGTGAGTGGGAGAGTAGGAAAAATTCCCCCCATCACCCCCTCACCCCCTCTATTAAATAGGACGACAGAATCTAACTTGGTTTTAGTTAGCACCTGAGTTAAACGAAACTAGGGCAACGCCAGCACAGATCAATAGAGTCCCGAGCCATCGCTCTTTTGTCACCTTCTCTTTAAGAAAGAATTGCGCACCTAAAATATTGACTACATAGCCGAGCGAGGCCATCGGTATTACTAAACTTAAGTTAGCCCAGCTTAGCAGGGTCAGGAATAGAAAGAATGTGCTGGCCTGGAACAAGAAGCCGATCCAGAGCAGGTGATTCTTCACCAAGCGACGTGCAATCCCCAACAGCTTTCGTGGTTGCAGCGTTGAAATTTCGCCTACCTGCTTCATTCCTCGGGCTATCAATAGGGTTCCAAGAGAGTCCACAAGCACCAGCACTATTATTGCAATCCAAATCTTCATAGTTTCACCGAAAAATAAGGGAGTATGAGGGGTGCGCCTGGAAGCCCCTGTGATTCATCCATGGGGATGAAAGCCGCACCCCGAGAGATGAGCCTATGGGAGAGGGCAGGCTTCGATACATAGCAGTTGTGTGATTAGACATAACAGTCGGGTTTAAAGCCTGCCCTCTCCCATGACGGCATTGTGACCCTTAATATTAACAACCTCGCTCTGGGCGAGTCCTTATCCTGGATCTGTCTGGGCTTTGAGCAAGTCTCTGAGGTATTCGCTTTTGGATATCCCTTTGGATTGAGCGAGTTTTTCCAGTTTCTGATATTCCTGCTCAGTCAACATGAGTGGCAATCTTCTAGTTCTTGCCATGGACATAATTATGTGCTAATATAAGCACATGTTAGCAGAAAAAACCATGGCGAAAAACTCAAACAAGCGAGAGTTGACACCATCTTTTATTGTCGAACTACCTCTGCGGGTAGAGCAGCAACAAGAGAGAGTTTTGCTTTCTCGTTTTGAGGCTGGACGCCAGTTATACAATGCTTGCCTTGGGGAGGCAATGCGTCGCCTCAACCTAGTTAGGCAGTCGCGGTTATATAAAGAGGCGAAGAAACTCCCAAGGAAAGATAAAAGGAGGGAAGAGTTATTTAAGCAGGCGAGGTCAGCCTATAACAGAGCGCGAGTATTCCTTACATTCTTATGCCACCTTCATTACCAATAGTTGGGTTGGCGACCACCTAGATTCGAATACAGCCCAAAAACTAGCGACGAGGGCTTTCCAAGCTTCGGAAAAAGTAATTTTTGCTACAGCAACTCGGGTGCGGTTTAAGGTGAGAAATCAGCTCGATTCGGTTGAGGGGAAGACGAATAAAAGTGGAATTCTCTGGCGAGAAGCAAAAACAGATAAAAAGGGTAAAAAGACGAAAGACAAGGTTGTATGGATGGGGCTGGAATTGCAGCCCCTTATCGACAAGTACGACCCAGGGTAAGCGCAAGAAGCAATAAAAGTACTTGGCTCTCAATAATACTGAGAATAATCGCAATAAAGCTAAGAATCAAACTTCATTATTGGGATTAGCATTGCCTATATATCATATTTTGGGCATTTTTTTCTTGCGCTTACCCTGCAAGTACGACCCAGTTATTTTGCATGGACTGAAATCTCATGTTAAGTACGTGCGCTTAGTGCGGCGCAAGCGGAACGGTCAGAATTTTTTCTACGCCCAGCTAGTGTGCCTCGGGATTCCCTTCCAAAAACCTAAAAACAAAGTTGGAAATGGAATTGTTGGACTTGACATTGGTCCATCAACCATTGCCATGGTTGGAGACGAGTCTGCCAGACTAGAACAATTTGCATCTGAACTGGAATTTCCAGACAAACATCTGCGGAAATTCCAGCGACGGATGGAGCGCTCTCGCCGGGCGAACAATCCCGATAACTATAATCCCAATGGCACGATAAAGAAGGGGAAAAAGACATGGAATAATTCTCAGACCTACGTCAAGCTTAGAAATGCCAAAGCAAATCTAGAACGGAAGCTGGCAGCTCATCGGAAGTCCCTGCACGGGCAGACGGTTAACTCGATCTTGAGTGAAGGAAACATTATCAAACTAGAGAAGCTTTCGTACAAAGCTTTTCAAAAGATTTTTGGCAAGTCCGTGGGCAAACGTGCGCCTGGAATGTTCGTTGCTCACCTCAAGCGCAAGGCTGAAAGTGCTGGCGTGAAGGTGGTCGAATTTCCAACGTATAATACAAGGCTGTCTCAGACTTGTCAGTGTGGACGGGTCAAAAAGAAAAAACTCTCAGAGAGAGTGCACCAATGTGAATGCGGAATAGAGGCTCAAAGAGATCTCTACTCTGCATTCTTGGCAAGATTTGTTGACCCTGAAACGAATGTTCTCCAGGTGAACCAGGTACTCAGTGCCTGGGAGAGTGCGGAGCTGTGCTTGAGGGCGGCTTGGAGAACTGCAACGATTAATCAACCTGCTATTGGAGGGCGACTGCCTTCCTCCTTCGGACGTTGCCCGGAGACAGAGCGGGTCGCCGCAGAAGTCTCGACTAAGATACCTAAGAGCCGGGATGTTGTAAGCGCAAGCCGAGAGCCTGGAAAAGGGTATTCCGCCGCACAGCGGTCGGACGGTCAGAACCTCATGCCCGACGGCATGGGGAGTCTCAGCTCTTATGTTCCGTCGTTTTATCCTGATGGCTTGGCTCCCTCACGGGCAAGCGGCCCTTGGCAGCATCGCTCAAGCCAACTAATAGGACACCGATCGCAATCGTAAATGTACCTGCCCACCTGGTTGCAGCGATTTCCTCGTGTAGCAGCAGCCATGCGAACAGGGCAGTTAGTACGTAGCCCGATGTAGTCATCGGGAGTACATAGCTCAGATCAAGCCATGAAAGCACCGCCATATATAAAAGGATGTACGCAAGCAGCAAGGTCATTGCGATATCAACCCAAGGATCTGTGAGCGTACGCAGCCCGATGGCGAGTAGAGCCAAAGGGTGGAGCAGGTGTACCTCCCCAACCTCTCGCATGCCATGGCTTAAACAGACATCCCCCAATACCTTAAGCACAACGACCAGTGAAATTACGATTAAATTCTTCACAGCAATATAATTTTTTTCTACTTTCTTGCTTTCTGACTACTTTGCTTGCTTTCGCCTATGCCAACGGTGAGAACACCGAGGGAGATAATACATATACCTACCCATCTGAGTGTAGAGATTCTCTCATTGAGGAGCCACTCGGCGAAGAAGGCAGTCAGCACGTATGTCGATGAAGTCATCGGCAGCATATAGCTCAGATCAAGCCATGAAAGCCCCGCAAGTTCCAGAAGAGAGTACCCAATCAGGAGAGCTATCCCAAGCCAAATCCAGTAATTTGTGAACACGTGAAATCCGATTTCGAGCAGAGTCCCAGGATTGAACGTGCTAACCTTGCCGACGTGTTTCATGCCAAGGCTGAGATTTACATCGCCTAAGGCTTTAAGTGTAACGTCCATTGCAAGTACGATTAAGGTCTTCAGCGACCGACTCTTTTCTACCTGAATCTTCACTGCCTTACAGTTGCCTCCCTATTGTGCCTATTATTGAGTTCTGCCTAAGCCGCGCTCGGTGGAGCATTCATCACCTCACCACTTCAACTCTGCCGCAATCAACGCTGACGCCGCCTCGCCGTCCAACGGCTTGGAGAAGAAATACCCCTGCGCATATTCACATTTCAGCGCCCTGAGTAGATCCAGTTGCTCCGTCGTTTCCACCCCCTCCGCTGACACATGAATTCTCAAATTATGGGCCAACGTTATGATCGTCCGGACAATCTCCGAGTTCTCGTCATCAACACTCCTCCTGCTAACGAAGGAGCGGTCAATCTTCAACGTATCTATTGGAAAGCGGTGCAGATAACTTAATGATGAATAGCCTGTGCCGAAGTCATCCATATACAACTGAACACCCAGATGACGCAACTGCGAAAGCATGACGTTTGCAGATTCAGCATTTGCCATGATCGCGCTTTCCGTGAGCTCCAGCTTTAAAGTGCGGGGATCAAGGTTGATTTCCTGCAGCATCTGTTCTATTTGAGCGCTCAGGTCATGTTGCGAAAACTGTTTGCTGGAGATATTCACGCTGATTGTTAAGGGCGGGCTTGCAGGAAATTGTTCCTGCCATAGGTGTATTTGACGGCATGCCTCGCGGAGTACCCACCAGCCAATGGGAATGATCAGTCCGGTTTCTTCTGCCATCGGGATGAATTCAATTGGGTAAATCAGGCCACGATCTGGGTGCTGCCAGCGCACAAGAGCCTCGAATCCGTTAATTTTACCGCTTTTTAGTGAAATAATCGGCTGGTAGTGAATCCGAAACTCCTGACGTTCGATGGCTCGCCACAGGTCGTTCTCCAGCTGCAAAAGCGCTATAGCGCAGGCATGCATAGCTTTGTCAAATACTTCATAGCATGCCTTGCCACGCGCCTTCGCTCGATACAGCGCCGTGTCAGCGTCACGCAGGAGTTGCTCTGGTAGGTCATAACCTGTCGCACTCAGGGCGATGCCAATACTTGCTGTGGTAAATACCTCATGCCCACTCAGGTTGAAAGGCAACATCAGTTCCTCTTGAATCCGGTTGGCAAGGCGTTTTGCATCGCTAACATCGTTGATATCCTCGAGCAGAATTGTGAACTCGTCTCCCCCAAGACGGGCTACTGTATCTGAGGAGCGCAGGCACGCCTTTATTCTGCTGGCGATCGCTAGCAGAAGTTGATCTCCGACCATGTGCCCAAGGCTGTCGTTGACAACCTTGAAGCGGTCAAGATCCAGAAATAGCACGGCAAATAAATAATCCTCACGCCGTTTTGTCCGCTCGATTGCATGCTCCAGACGATCCATGAATAAAGCCCGGTTTGGCAGACCAGTCAGCTTATCGTGAAACGCACTATGGACTAATTGATCTTCTATCCGCTGGCGATCGCTGATCTCCTGTTTCAGGAGCAAATTAGATTGTGATAGTTCGGCAGTTCTTTCCTCAACCCGTCTTTCTAGATCATCGTAAGCTTTTTGCAGTGCCTCTTCAGCCTGCTTGCGCTCAGTGATGTCCGAAACACGGAGCAGAAGAATTGTTTCACCCACTATCTTAATTGCTTTTACAACAAGATCGCCCCAGATTTTTTTGCCTGTTTTAGTTGTATATTCAACTTGGGTACAAAAACAATCATTCCTCTTGATTACCTCTCTAATATCTATATAATTTTTGTCTATTAATATTTTGTTTTGTAATGCTGTTGTCTTAATTCCAAGCAGTTCCTTTTTTTCACTATCTTCCAAAAAAACGCTGGCATTACTATTATATTCAATAATCTCTTGACTATTTAATTCAACTAGAAATAATGCATCCCCCGAATTATCAAATATTGTAGTCATTAATTCTCCTCTAATAGCAATTTCTTCTTTACTATTCAATCTCGAATTTGAAATAATATATGATATCAAAATAATAGTAGCTAAATTACTTATAAATAAAACTCTATTTGTCTGTGCATTATTATCTAAAATACAAGCCAAGCTAGATAATAATAATGTTAACATGGGATATAATATTAAATTTTTACGTCGTTTAAATCCTATAACTATAATACCAAAAACAATTATCATTAAAGCAATAGAATGATCGGAAAAATGATTTAAAAAGTTAAGATAAATAAGCCAAAGGGTTACAATATAATACAAGGTCTCCATATAATAAACTATATTTTTTTTGAAAGCTTTACTTATGTAAGAGCCAATAAAAACTAAACTATACAAGCAAGCTAATATTATTCTCACTGCTAGATAGTCAATAACACTGGGATTAATTGTTTTATGAATAATCCAGAAACAAGGAATGAAAATAGTAGCAAGTATACAAAATATGCGATACTCTTTCAAGTCTGTATCTAGAAAATCATTATTTTCTGTTTTACTAAAAACCGATTCAAGACGTTCATTTTTCATGGCTTAAATTACAGAAAATATTACTTAAGTTTTAAAAAAAGAATATAAGTGATAGATACCTGAACCCAAGGCTATCCGTTCTAAAGGCACTGCACTCCTGTACAATTTAAAGTAACCCAACCTTTCGCGCTGAGGCATTCTTTCTGAATTAGAGCATTATTTTTTGTTCGCGAAGTAATTAGTAATACAGATATTTTAGATGATTGAGGTATTAGGGCAATATGGTTCACTTAAAGCCATCCCATATTTGGTCAGTTCATCTGCCAGTTTCCGTGCTGTCCGGTAGCTTGAACCGATTAATCTTTATTTTAGACATTTTTTAGACATTTTTTGCGCATGTTTTAGATTATTGTATATTTCTATACTAAGTTTAATAGTATAAGCATCTTACTATAGGCATACAAAAAATTACTATTTCCGACAAAAATGAAAAAAGTCAGGGGCCAAGAGTCAGGAGAACCTTACCCATTAGGGAATAGGGGTTTGAATATCGATATAGGTAATGACTTGTTTTCCTTTTCCACCCGTCAAAGAGAGCGAGGAGGCGGTGTAGCCACCGCATCCAGGGCTTGTACCAAAGAGTCATCTGCCACTCGCACAAAAGTCATTAGGACACTTGCGTGCGGGAGAGCAGTTGCGTACGGGAGTTTCCCCAAAGAGCGCAAAGTGTGCGTGGACGGCACAGAGAAACTCCGCAGCTTGGCTCATCCTGGCTTCTGATTCCTAACTACTTCTTTATAAAAAAAAGAAGGTATCCAAACCAAATGAGTCGAATCGTTGATATTCTCCTAACTGATCTCCGCTCCCTAATCACCGACCTGGGCAAAGATGGTGGCCTGATAAGCCCCTCGGTCTACGATACTGCTCAGGTATTGCGCCTCTACCCGCCCCAGCAGGGCGTGTGGCCTGCCGTGGAGTGGCTGCTAGGCCAACAACATGCTGATGGTGGGTGGGGCGATCCCGCTGTACCGCTCGCCCGCGATCTTCCCACACTCGCGTCAGTGCTAGCGCTGCAAACCTACGGTAACCGTAAGGCGACGCGTGACGGCGCACAAACGGGTTTGGCCTTCCTGCGACGGCAGTTGAGCCAGTGGAGTCAACCGCTACCCGATGATCTGCCAATTGGTGTAGAGTTACTCCTGCCCTGGCTGCTCGATGAAGCGACTGTGCTGGAGCTGGAATTGCCGCGAGAGCCCTATGCGCCGCTTGTAGCATTAGGAAAGCAGCGCCAGCAGATGATTGTCCAGATGCAGCCTGGTACAGCCACAACAGCTGCCCACTCGTGGGAGGCATGGGGAGCAGGCCATGATCCTGCGCTAATTAATGGAGTAGGTGGAGTTGGGCATAGCCCTGCCGCAACAGCAGCATGGCTGAACAAAGCAGCCGGGCGCACTCACCTAGTGGATGTTCGTGAGGCTGGACAGCGCTACCTGGAGCAGGCGGCAGCGGCAACCGGTGAGTGTATACCAGGGCTCGTGCCAACGGTGTGGCCAATTAACCGGTTTGAGCAATCGTTTGTTTTGTACATTCTCCTGATCACCGGACTCCTAGAGTACCATCAATTGCAAGATATCGTGCATACACAGGTGAATAATCTGGCAGATGCGCTGCGACCTAACGGTTTTGGTATGAGCGACTTTTTTATCCCCGACGGAGACAACACCGCCGCAGGTATAGCTGTACTTTGTGCTGCTGGACACCAAGTTGATACTGCTATTCTAAGACAGTTCGAAAATGGTGACCATTTTTTTGCCTACCCTAGTGAACTCCAACCCTCCCTCTCCGTCACTGCTCGCGCTGTCCACGCGCTGGCACTCTCTGGGGAGGAGGTCGCTCGAGCCCAGAAATTTTTGATTGAGCGCCAATACCCGGATGGGCGCTGGCCTGGTGATAAGTGGCACAGTTCGTGGCTGTACACAACATTACAAGTAATACTTGCACTCATAGATTCCGCACACATTGGATCTTTAAAATTGGCAGTTGAAGCAATGCTTGCTTACCAATATGCGGATGGGGGATGGGGGACCAGCAAATCGACGACCACGGAGACGGTCTATGGCGTTCTCGCACTGCGCACGCTACGGAACTACGGACTCCTTGCTCGCGATAGCCTGGATGCTTTGCGCAAAGCTTATCAATGGCTGCTGCGCAATTATCACCCGTTTAATGTGAGTGAGGAAAAGTACTGGATAGGTAAGGAGCTATATCGTCCATACCGTATTGATCGCGCTTTCGAGTTGAGCACTATGTTAATGCTAGCTCTAGAGGAGGATTCTGAATGATTATAGACTCACGCCCAAGCCTGGAGGAGTTTCTCGCTGCTCCGATAGAAAAGGTGGCGCAAGTCGCGCCTGCTACAATGATTTATGCCACAGGAGGCACTCGCCGTGCTGCTGCACTGGCAGGTATACCTATAGGTGATGAATATCCTCGCTGGTCACATCCCTATATGCTAAAGTCTTTGGAGCTGATTTTCCGCTTTGGAGTCTGCCATCTGATTGCGCCAGCGGGACGACCCCAGATTTTCGCTGAACGCAGTCTGTATCGCCAGCGGGTTCTTTATTGGATGAAATGGGGCTTGGCTGGTTCTGAATCCCTCGACTTCTACCGAGCCGCTAACTGGCGGGTTAGGTTAGTGGTTGCTGGCGCTCGCATTCCCGAACTGGCTGACATAGCTGACACTTTGGATGAAGCAACCAGCGCTGCCACCGGACCTAACCTCTGGTTTTTCACTACGCTGGATTACGAGCAGCTCTGGTCTTGGATTGGAAGGGCGTTTATAAGTGGGGCACGCACACGGGCTGAGGCAGTACGTGTTCTATTCGGTGACGATATTCCACCTGCCAATTTGCTGCTCAGCTTCGGTAAACCGCTAGTTGCTCTCGACCACCTTCCACCTTTTTTATTTAAGGAGATCCAGTGCTACTGGACACAACGGCCTGGCTATAGTCTAACCGAGCGCGAATTGCGCACCATACTCTACGACTATGCCTACCTTCGCTCCACCTGGCGGCAAGATAAGACGGGCCGAGCAGAGGAGTCACTCGTACATCGTGCCGCTTGGGAAAACGGTCCGACAATCGGGCTGGGCACGCACCTTGGCCCCTTCTGGTACCCTGCTCCCATCCATCCACCGGAGTAGCACAAGCAACCTATGCCAATCCGTGGTGTGTAAGTACTAATACCCTTTGACGAAGGGGACAAGGGGACAAGAGGCGGTCTTTCTCCCATTGTCCCCTTTTTCCTTTTTGACTTTCTGCTTGCGCTTAAGTAACGCAGCGGCTCCTATTGCACTAATTGGTAAAAGACCTAGTACAGAAGAGGGTTCAGGCACGGAAACGGGAGCTAATGCGCTAAGAAATAGTTCGCGCATCCGCGCTTGCTCGATATCTGTCACCACAGTAGCATTGTCTGGCTCCCTGGCCAAAATATCACCCAGTGCAGTCAACAGGTCGAAAGTGGGGTCACTAAACACCTGATCTGCCAACTGGCTAAGTTCTGCATCAGAGGCAATCAGCGATACCCGCTCAACCAAGGTTAAACCGATGTCCGTCTCCCCCCGTGCTAAACCCGGCTGTGTCACTACCTTGACGAGGGCAGATTGGGTTGTGCCTAGCGACGAATCCACAGCATAGATCGCTGCTGCTACATCAGGAATCGATGCATCCGTTGCGCCACCGAGACTTGTTTGAGCAACTGCGTAGTTCTTTAGCGGTTCGGCAATCAGTTTTGCTGCCTGAGAGCCCTGGGTCTGCAGCGTTTGGAGATTACTGGAAGTTAGGGTAAATTTGTTGAAGGCATCGAGGGGAACTATTGTTATGGGCAGACCTGCTGACAGTAGCTCGTTTGCCGCCTCTGGGTCTTGCCAGATATTGAATTCAGCATTGGGTGTTATATTGCCACCATTTTTGGCACCACCGAGGATACTAATCTGTTTGAAGCTCCTCATCGCCTCAGGGTATTGCTCCAAAGTTCGAGCTAAGTTGGTCACCGGTCCCAAGGATAGCAGCGTCGCACCAGGATGTGTTTGAGCCAAGTCGCGATAGAAGCTGGGAACATCGTGGGACAGGCTACTCAGGTCGTGGGGGTGTTCAGCACCAGTTCCCCAAAAGCCATCAGGACCATGAAGCAAAGAGCCAGTCCGACTCAGAGGCTCCGACAAGGGTGCGGCAGCACCGACGGCTACAGGAATATTCTGCTGTCCCAGAGTATCCAGGACTGTCAAAACATTATTGGTGGCGTTATCAACGGTAGTGTTACCAGCCACGGTGCCGATCCCAAGGATGTTCACCGGATAATCTTTCTGACTGAGGAGCCAGGCTAAAGCGGCGGCATCATCTACACCCGCGTCTGTGTTAATTACTAGATCAAGTGGCCTCGTACCCTTAGGTGTTGTCGCTGGCGTCAGCGCATCAACTGACTGAGCCTGCGCTGTGCTTAGACCGCCTATCTGTCCCAGTGTCGCCGCCACAGCTAGGAGCGGGGTCAGTCGCACCCCAAATTTATGTTGTTGCTGCAAGGTGCGTCCTCTAAAGTTTCTTTGGTCCCAACCTTTATTACTCTATAACTAGTCATCTATCTAAAGGTGTAAACTAAATTACGTTTTTTAATAAAAACACCAGCAGTCCTAAATAATTTGTAAAACGTTCCGTAGCGCAGGCATGAATGGTGGGCAATGCCCACCCTACTGACTAGACAGTCAGCAACGCCCAAAAAAAACAGCTTGTCTAGAGAGACAAGCTGCTTCAAGAAAATTTACCTGGAAGGATGGACTACATCATTCCCATGCCGCCCATACCGCCCATACCGCCCATGCCTCCCATGCCGCCCATATCAGGGGCACCGCCAGCAGGTTTCTTCTCAGGCTTTTCGACTACGAGAGCCTCGGTGGTTAAGACCATACCGGCGATAGAACCAGCGTTCTGTAAGGCTGATCGCACAACCTTGGCAGGGTCAATAATCCCAGCGGCAATCAAGTCTTCAAATTCACCAGTAGAGGCGTTATAGCCGATGTTGAAGTCACTTTCCCGCACCTTTTCAACAATCACAGAGCCTTCAACACCGGCGTTATCCGCTATTTGCCGCAAGGGAGCTTCGAGCGCTCGCCCTACAATCTCAGCCCCAATCTTTTCTTCGGCGTTCAGGCTGTTTTTAATCTCAGCGATTTTTTGAGCTAAGTGAATCAGCGTGGTGCCGCCGCCAGGGACGATGCCTTCTTCCACAGCGGCTTTGGTGGCGTTGAGAGCGTCTTCAATTCGCAGTTTGCGGTCTTTGAGTTCGGTTTCGGTAGCCGCACCCACTTTAATTACCGCTACTCCACCGGCGAGTTTGGCAATCCGTTCTTGCAGTTTTTCTTGGTCGTAGCTCGAGTCCGTTTCTTCTAACTGCCTACGGATTTGACCAATCCGCTTTTGCACATCGGCTGTGGTTTCGCCTCCGGCAACGATGATCGTGCTTTCTTTATCAATCGTAACCTTACGGGCGACTCCCATCATATCGAGGGAGACGGCATCCAGACTGAGTCCGACTTCTTCAGAAATCATCTGACCACCAGTAAGCACGGCGATGTCTTGCAGCATGGCTTTGCGGCGATCGCCAAATCCAGGCGCTTTGATCGCACACACAGTCAGCACGCCCCGCGCTTTGTTCACTACCAAAGTTGCCAGGGCTTCCCCATCAACATCTTCAGCAATTATCAGCAACGGTTGACCGGAACGAGCGACTTTCTCCAACACTGGAATTAAGTCCTGGATGCTGCTGATTTTCTTGTCGGTGAGCAGGATACGGGGGTTTTCAAATTCCACCACCATCCGCTCATTGTCCGTGATGAAGTAGGGGGAAACATAGCCCCTGTCCAACTGCATCCCCTCAACAACTTCTAGATCCGTTGTCAGCGATTTGGATTCTTCAACGGTAATTACGCCGTCTTTGGTGACTCTCTCCATCGCTTCGGCAAGCATGGCACCGACTTCTTCGTCATTGCCAGCTGAGACGGTTGCGACTTGAGCGATCGCACTGCCCTCGACTGGCTTGGCTACCGCCCGAATTTCCTCAACCAGCTTGTCGATGGTTTTTTCAATGCCGCGCCGCAAGCTGACTGGATTGGCTCCAGCTGCCACGTTCTTCAAGCCTTCACGAATCATCGCCTGAGCCAAGACAGTGGCGGTGGTGGTGCCATCTCCAGCCACATCGTTGGTTTTCGATGCCACTTCCTGAATCAATCGAGCGCCAGTATTTTCCAGGGGGTCTTCTAATTCAATTTCCTTAGCAACGGTGATGCCATCATTAACAATTTGGGGCGCCCCAAATTTTTTTTCCAGAAGGACATTCCGACCTTTCGGTCCTAAGGTAATGCGGACTGCATCGGCGAGGGCGTTTACACCCCGCTCTAGCGCCCGCCGTGATTCATCACCGAATGCAACGATTTTCGTCATGTTTTGATTCCAAGAGCGCTTCCAATAGTCAATTTAGCACTCGTGGGCGGAGAGTGCTAATAATTATTATGCTAGGCCATGACCATGCCGCCATCGACGTTGAAGACTTGACCAGTGATGTAGGCGGCAGCTGGATCGGATGCTAGGAAGCGGACAAGACCCGCGACTTCTTCTGGTTGACCATAACGACCGAGGGGGATGTATTTTAGAATCTCCTCTGCTTTGAGGTTATTGGTCAGGTCTGTGGCGATAAATCCAGGGGCAACGGCGTTGACGGTGATGCTACGAGGCGCGAGTTCCTTGGCAACGGCTTTGGTAAACCCAATAACGCCTGCTTTGGCAGCGCTGTAGTTGGCTTGACCGGGGTTGCCCATCTGACCAACAACAGAGGTAATATTGATCATGCGCCCACTGCGTTGCTTGAGCATCACTTTACTGACAGCACGAGTACACAGGAAAACACCGGTGAGGTCGAGGTCAATCACGGCTTGCCAATCCTCTGGCTTCATCCGTAATAACAGTGTGTCGCGGGTAATCCCAGCGTTGTTGACTAGGATGTCAATGCGGTTCCACTTTTCCATCACGGCGGCAGTCAGGGCGTCTACCTGATCTGTCTTGGAGACGTCTGCCTGAAGTGCAATAGCATTGCCTCCCCCGGACGCAATCTCATCTGCTACCTGCTGGGCTGCCTCACTAGAACTGGCATAGTTCACAACCAAGTTAGCTCCCTCCGCTGCTAGAGCCAAGGCGATCGCTCGACCAATTCCGCGTGAAGCGCCGGTAACGATTGCCACTTGTCCGCGCAACCGTTGCAAATTCTCTGGCAATGCTTCCATGAACAATTCCCCTTTACCTGTCTGCTCGATTAAGCGATTTTGTTCTACTGGGCTAACATCTTAAGTTGATTCGTACCTGAGACTAACAAAGTTGCCGTTTGGAAGAACTAGGATTGATCTGGAAGAGTATAAAACTGGTTTTGTCATATGGCGATTAAACAGCAGTTCAACAGCTTTGAAGAGTTACTGTCTGGCTCTGAGTTGCCGGTATTAGTAGATTTTTACGCCCCCTGGTGCGGTCCCTGCCAAATGATGGCTCCGATTCTGGATCAGGTGAACGCTCAGCTCAAGCAACGGCTACGGGTGGTGAAAATCAACACAGATAAATATCCCCAGCTAGCGAGTCAGTATCAAATTCACGCGCTTCCGACGCTGGTACTGTTTAAGCAGGGTCAGCCAGTGGATCGGATTGAGGGTGCTATGCCAGCTGAAAAGTTGATCCAACACCTGAAGAGCTTCATTTGAAGAGAGTGCCTACGTCGTAACCAGTGTTGAACTACCTGTCCCTTTGTATCTTCCGCTAGCAAGATACAATAAATCCAGCAAAAGTTCTCAACATTGTAAGTTGTAAGAGGAGAACAATAACGCATGGGCAAAGTAGTCGGCATTGACTTGGGTACGACAAACTCAGTAGTCGCCGTCATGGAGGGTGGCAAGCCGGTGGTGATTGCCAATGCAGAAGGAATGCGGACAACCCCCTCCGTGGTAGGCTTCAGCAAAGAAGGAGAACGCATAGTCGGACAGATGGCACGGCGCCAAACCGTTCTCAACCCGCAAAATACTTTCTACGCCGTCAAGCGGTTCATTGGTCGCAAGTTTGCCGAACTTAGCCCAGAGTCGAAGCGGGTCACCTACAACATCCGCCGCGATGAAGCGGGCAACACCAAAATAGACTGTCCCCGCCTGAATAAGGAATTTGCCCCAGAAGAAATCTCAGCGATGGTACTCAAGAAATTGGCAGACGATGCCAGTCGCTACCTGGGAGAGGCGGTTACAGGAGCAGTGATTACGGTTCCGGCTTATTTCAATGATTCCCAGCGGCAGGCGACGCGGGATGCAGGGCGAATTGCTGGGCTGGAAGTGATGCGGATTCTGAATGAACCAACAGCTGCATCTTTGGCTTATGGGCTAGACAGGCGGGAGAGCCAAACCGTTCTGGTGTTTGACTTAGGCGGCGGCACGTTTGATGTGTCTATCCTGGAAGTAGGTGATGGGGTGTTTGAGGTCAAATCCACCAGTGGAGATACGCAACTTGGTGGTAATGATTTTGACAAAAAAATTGTAGACTGGTTGGCAGAGCAGTTTTTAGAAGCAGAAGAAGAGGATCTCAGGCGCAATCGCCAAGCCCTTCAACGCCTCCTGGAAACCGCTGAAAAAGCAAAAATTGAGCTTTCCGGCGTCACCGTCACTGACATCAACTTACCATTCATCACCGCAACCTCTGATGGCCCCAAACATTTAGAAACTCGCCTGACTCGTTCCCAGTTTGAGAGTATGTGCGGTGACTTGTTGGGGCGGCTGCGTACACCAGTCAAGCGGGCGCTATCTGATGCCAAGCTTAGACCCGCAGACATTGATGAAGTCGTGCTGGTGGGCGGCTCCACCCGAATGCCGATGGTGCAACAGTTGGTGGGGAACCTAATTGGTCAAGAACCTAACCAAAACGTCAATCCCGATGAAGTAGTGGCAGTTGGTGCAGCAATCCAGGCGGGAATTTTAGCCGGAGAACTTAAGGATGTGCTGCTGTTGGATGTGACACCCCTGTCAATAGGGTTGGAAACCATCGGTGGGGTGATGAAGAAACTCATTCCCCGCAACACCACTATACCCGTGCGGCGCTCCGACATTTTTTCTACTGCTGAAAACAATCAAACCATGGTCGAGGTCCATGCCCTCCAAGGCGAAAGGGAAATGGCAGGAGATAACAAGTCGCTGGGGCGGTTCAAGCTGACTGGCATCCCCCCGGCGCCACGGGGCGTTCCTCAGATTCAGGTGGCATTTGATATCGACGCCAACGGGATTTTGCAGGTAACAGCTCTAGACAGAACAACAGGACGGGAGCAAAGTATCACCATTCAAGGAGCTTCTACTCTGAGCGAGGCGGAAGTCAACCGGATGATACAGGAGGCTGAGGAATATGCAGACTCAGACCGCGAACGCAAAGAACGGGTGGAAAAGCGCAACCGCGCTGAGGCTTTGATTTTGCAAGCGGAACGACAACTCAAAGAGGTAGGACTGGATTTTGGTTCGCAGTTTGCGCGGAATCGCCGCCAGCGTATCCAAAGCATCGCAGCAGAACTACGCGAACATTTAGCGCAAGACGATGACCGAGGGATTGACCAATCTTACGCCGCTCTGAAGGATGAGCTGTATGAGCTGAACCGAGAAGTGCGCGAGTACTATAGTGAGGACGACGAAGATGACTTGTTTGGCTCTATCCGTGGCTTCTTCACCGGGGAAGAAGATCGCGAACCATATGGGAGGGAAAAGCTTCGCGAACGCGAACCGTATGGGAGAGAAACTCGTCAAGCGCCAAGCAGGGAGCGTCCCTACTATGACGGTGCTTCTTCCAGCCGCAAGCGTCCTACCTACCAAGATAACTGGGAAGAAGAGGATGATGACTGGCTGTAATGAAAGGTTGAAGAATGAATTAATTTAGACTTGAAACTTGAGAATTGAGAATTCAGACTTCAGACTTTAGATAACTTCAGATGCAGAACTTGCAGAACTTTCGAGATTACTATGAGATTCTGGGAGTACCCAGAGAAGCCTCGAATGAGGAAATTAAAAAAGTATACCGGCGGCTGGCGCGGCAATATCACCCTGACCTAAATCCAGGAAACAAAGAGGCAGAGGAGAAATTTAAGGATATTGGTGAGGCGTACGAAATCCTCTCTGATGCAAGTAAGCGAGCGCAATATGACCAGTTCAGCCGGTTTTGGAATCAGCGAGGGTTCCGGGGCAAGTCGACACCACGAGGTAAAACTTGGGGGGACAATCGCGGTTCTGCTCGCGTCGGCACTGAGGAAGTCAACTTTGACGAGTTCTCAGACTTCAACAGCTTCTTGGATCAACTGCTGGGTCGTAAAGAAAGTAAAAATGGAGGGGCTTCCTCGCCTGCTTCAAGTCCACGCGATGACTTTCGCCCCGGCACGAAGAAATACGCGCAGACAGTAAGTACTCGCTCCAACCGTCGGGATGTGGAAGCCAGATTGACGCTGCCGCTGGAAAAAGCTTATCAAGGTGGGTATGAACGGATTCGTCTGGAAGATGGGCGATCGCTCGAAGTCAAACTGCCAGAGGGGATGTACACGGGTCAGACTATCCGTCTTAGGGAACAGGGGATTGCTGGGGGCGACCTATACCTGAAAATTACTGTCGCTCCTCATCCGTTCTTTAAGATAGAAGGAGATGATATTTTCTGCCAAGTGCCGATTACTCCCAGTGAGGCAGTGTTAGGGGGACAAGTAGAAGTGCCGACTCTAGATGGTCAAGTGAATATGAAAATTCCAGCGGGAGTCAGGTTTGGTCAACGCCTACGCCTTGCCAATAAAGGCTACCCCACAGACAACGGCGAACGCGGCGATCAGTTGGTAGAAATCCAGATAGTTGTCCCTAGAGATCCTAGTCCCCAGGAACGGGAACTTTACGAAAAACTGCGGCAGATTGAAACTTTTAACCCTCGGCTAGATTTGCCAGTTTAAGGAGACTGATAGGATCGAGAAAGACAAATAAACCGCTTAGTGAAGCAATCATGACTCTGGCGAATCTGCGTGACCTTTATCAACAGGTCATCCTAGAACACTACAAGAAGCCACGGCACAAGGGCAAAACGGCTCCGGTGCATCGGTATCACAAGGGGCATAATCCTTCTTGTGGAGACACGATTGAGCTAACGTTGCAGCTCAATGAAACAAGCGACGCCATCGAAGATGTGAAATTTGATGGAGCTGGCTGCGCGATCGCTATGGCTTCTGCCGATCTAATGGCGGATGCTTTGCGGGGTAAGCAAGTCGATGAGGCGCTGGAGATGGTGCAACGCTTCCAAAGCATGATGAAAGGCGAAGCGGAGTTCCCCAAAGAACTGCGAAAGCTGAATGTCATGGCGGGGGTTGCACAATTTCCCGTGCGGATTAAATGTGCTAATCTCACTTGGCACACGTTAAAAGCTGCTCTGGAATCACCCAACGGTACTCAGCCAGATGGGTTTGTCAGCAACGAAAAAGACGACGCCTAAATTGCCATGCTAACAACTGCTGATTTTCTCGTTGCTTCCCAGTGGATGGGTATCACAACGTGTGCCTGCTTAGCTCTAACAGTACTAGCTTTCATTTTAAAATGGGGCATAAGGTTCCGGCTAGTCGGTGCCACCGGCTTTCTCGGCGTACTTACAGCCGGGTTATTTACTCTTGGTTTAGTGCCGTTTACCCGCACTGTGGTTCCAGGTGCGGTGCGGTTCTCTCGGGTATATGACAATGGCGCGACGCAAGCAGTGATTGCGGTTCCCCCCAAAATTACAAATGCCCAACTCGAAGCTACTCTACGGCAGGCAGCTAGTGATCTATATTCTTACGGTCGTTTAGGTGGGGAGGCAGATCAGCTCACTATCCGCGTCCGTACCATCATCCATCCGGAACCAGGAGTTACAATGCCGGTTTACTTGGGTCAAGTGAAGCGATCGCTCTCGAAGCGGGACGATGATCAGATGGCACTCGAAATGTACCAGGACAAAATCGCTAAACTACCGAAGTCCGCTGCATAAGTATTTAAGTAGTCTACTCAAAATTTGAGCATGAATCAAGCCCCTACACATTTATCTCTTGCGATTGCCCCAGCCAAAGTCATGCGTGGAGAGCAGGCGTTGTCACAGGCGGGAGAAGCGATCGCGAACCTGGGTAGTCGCCCCCTAGTGGTGGGAGGCTCTAGCACCCTTGCAGTCACGCAACCCCGATTGCAACCAGTTCTAGAACAACAGCAGTTATCAGTTGACATGGCCTCCTATGGCTGCAATTGCTGCGTCGCTGGGTTAGAATCTGTAAGACAGGCAGTGACGGAACATCAAGCTGATCTAATTATTGGTGTAGGAGGAGGCTCGGCACTCGATACCGCTAAATTAGTCGCTCACCAGTGCCAGTTGCCAGTCGTAACGATTCCCACTTCAGCTGCCACCTGTGCAGCTTGGACTGCCCTTTCAAATGTATACTCTGACCAAGGAGCATTTCTGTATGATGTCAGCCTTGAGCGCTGTCCAGATTTGCTGATACTAGATTACGAATTGGTTAAGTCTGCACCAAAACGTACCTTGGTTGCTGGGATTGGTGATGCTCTTGCCAAGTGGTACGAAGCCTCTGTTAGTAGTGGTAACTCCGAGCAAACTCTGATAATTGCGGCAGTGCAACAGGCAAGAGTCCTGCGGGATATCCTGTTTCAAAAATCACCTGCCGCGCTTAAGGAACCGGGAAGCAATCTCTGGCGAGAAGTTGTGGATGCAACGGTTTTACTTGCTGGGGTGATTGGGGGACTAGGAGGCGCTCAGTGTCGTACAGTAGCAGCCCATGCCGTTCACAATGGTTTGACTCATCTCCCTATACATAGCAGCATACATGGTGAGAAGGTCGCCTATGGAATTTTAGTGCAGCTGCGTTTAGAAGAACTGGTGCAGGCGAACCAATTGGCAGGTGCGGCGCGGCAACAGTTGCTAAAGTTCTACGCCGAAATTGGACTGCCTCAAAGACTAGGCGATTTGGGACTAGGCAATATCACACTGGGAGAGTTACAGAGAACCGCTGAAATTGCCGTGGCTCCTAATTCCGACATCCACCGCTTACCGTTCAAAGTCGTGCCTGAGCAACTAATGGCAGCAATGGTTTCAACCACTGTGCCGCTAGAGGGGAATCGCAGCCAGGTTGGCTCTCTACCCCCAGGTGTTAAGAATGAGGTGTGAGGCATGAAATTGGATTGGATCAGCCCAGCTGAACGTATACAGGCACTGCCGCCCTATGTATTTGCCCGTTTGGATGAGCTAAAGGCTAGGGCACGGGAGCAAGGGCTGGACTTAATTGACTTGGGGATGGGGAATCCAGATGGAGCAACACCTCAGCCGGTAGTAGAGGCTGCGATCGCAGCGCTACAAAATCCAGCTAACCATGGTTATCCCCCCTTTGAAGGTACCGCCAGTTTCCGCCAAGCCATCACTAACTGGTACCACCGCCGCTATACGGTTAACCTCGATCCGGATAGCGAAGCTTTACCTTTACTTGGTTCAAAAGAAGGGCTGACGCACCTCGCCCTTGCCTATGTCAACCCAGGCGATTTGGTTCTGGTGCCTAGCCCTGCCTATCCAGCCCATTTCCGTGGTCCCTTAATCGCCGGTGGTAAGGTTCACAGTCTGATTTTAAAACCAGAGAATGACTGGCTAATTGATTTAACTGCAATTCCAGATCGGATCGCAGAAAGCGCGAAGATTCTCTATTTTAACTATCCCAATAACCCCACCGCTGCCACAGCACCCCGCGAATTCTTTGAAGAGATTGTCGCCTTTGCTCGAAAATACGAAATTCTGCTGGTTCATGACTTGTGTTACGCCGAGTTAGCTTTTGATGGTTATCAGCCAACTAGCTTGTTAGAAATTCCAGGGGCAAAAGAAATTGGTGTCGAGTTCCATACCCTGTCGAAGACATACAACATGGCTGGTTGGCGCGTAGGCTTTGTTGTCGGCAACCGCCACGTCATTCAAGGATTGCGTAGACTGAAAACGAATCTGGACTACGGCATTTTTGCGGCGTTGCAATCAGCCGCTGAAACGGCTTTGCAGCTGCCGGATGTATATTTACATCAGGTACAAGATCGCTACCGTCGCCGCCGCGATTTTCTGATTCAGGGGTTAGCCCAGCTGGGTTGGGATATTCCTAAAACCAAGGCGACGATGTACCTCTGGGTTAAGTGCCCGGAGGGGATGGGTTCAACGGATTTTGCCCTAGATGTGTTGCAGCAGACTGGAGTGGTGCTGACTCCTGGGAATGCCTTTGGGGTTGGCGGTGAAGGATATGTGCGGATTAGTTTGATTGCAGAGTGCGAGCGCCTACAAGAAGCCCTGAGGAGGTTTAAACAAGCCAATATCTGCGCTTCTAGGGCAGCGCTAGTTTCCAGTTCTGAGTGATTCAAAAAGTGGAGCGAGTTTGCGGTTAGCCCGGAGCTTCCCGTAAAACTCGCGTGGCAATAAGAACAGTCTATTATTAAAGGAAAAATGAAACGAAGCGATGAAATTTGTCAGTCAGAAGCAGTCTCAAAAACATTTTTAGAAGGTGTACGCGGAGCCATTCCTTTAGCGGCAGAGCAAATTGATGTAATGCTCAAAATTATTCAAACTGCCAGTCCGCATGTGGAAAGTTTTTTAGATTTAGGTTGCGGTGACGGGATATTAGGCCAAGCAATTTTCAACAAATATCCTCATGCAAAAGAAATATTTTTAGATTTTTCTGAACAAATGATTCAAGCTGCAAAGAGCAAGCTTGATAAAAACCAAGTAGAATTCATTGCTCAAGATTTTGGCAAAAAAGAGTGGGTTGATTCCCTACAAGGCAAAAGTCCCTTTGATGTTATTGTCTCTGGCTCTGCGATTCACTATCAACCAGATATAAGAAAAAAAGAAATATATGGCGAAATTTACGGTTTATTGAAGCCAGGAGGAATATTTTTAAATATGGAGCAGGTTTCCTCAAATTCTCAATGGGTTGAAAAGATTTATGAGGACTTATTCATTGATTGCCTTTATTCATTTCATCAAAACAACGGTTCCCATAGTTCGAGAGACGAAATAGCACAGGGATATTACAATAGAAAAGACAAAGAAGCTGATATACTAGCTACCGTAGAAACCCAGTGTGAGTGGCTAAGGAAGTTGGGGTTTATTCATGTTGATTGCTTTATTAAGATATTTGAACGAGCCTTATTTGGTGGAATACGACCAAAGTTAAAAAAATAAAGGAGTCTCGCTATGCCCGGCTGGTTGTCTTGGTTGAACTAGACTGGACAGTATGAACTTATTAAAGTCAAAAAGTAAAGTCCTTTCCCTCAGCTCCTGTGTGTCTTACTGCTACTTGGCTCCACAACTACCTGTCAGGCAAAACTTGCAAGGGAAAATCTTTCGCTACAACAACCTTCGTTCAGCGCGTCTGCTTCAGAGCCAGTTCAAGTTGGCGATACATCGGGAGAGCTGTTTAATCAAGGACGAATACGCACTTACTATTTGCACACCCCTAAGTCTTACCAGCCAGACCATCCTCTACCGCTAGTTTTAGCGTTTCATGAGTATAGTGGGAATGGCAAGAAGATGGCGGCAAATACAGGTCTATCAAATCTGGCTGAGCAAAAAGGATTCATTGTCGTTTACCCAGATGCTGTTAATAAACGGTGGGACATTACAGGTAAGAATCAAACGGGTGTAGATGACGTCCCTTTCGTCGCTGCCTTGATAGAACACCTGACAAAAATTCGAGCCATTGATAGACATAGGATTTATGCCGCAGGCTTATCTAATGGTGGCTTTTTTGTTCAAAGACTAGCTTGTGAGATGCCCGGGCAATTTGCTGCTTTTGCCTCAGTGGCTGCGTCTCTGCCAGTCCAGCTCAAACCATCTTGCAAGCCCCAAACTTCCGTTTCCATACTGATGATTAATGGCACCGCTGACACCGTGGTACCATTGGCAGGTGGCGCACCACCAAAAATTCGAATTGGTAAGAACTTATCGATCCTGCCTGTACCTGAGGTAATAGATTTTTGGCGACAGCATGATGCTTGCGCTGCTGGAGCAGAAGTAAAACAGCTCCCAGGCGATCGCGTTGAAATTTCCCACTATCCGAGCTGTCGAAATGGCTCAGAGGTGACATTTGTAGCCTTAAAAGGTGGCAAGCACATTTGGCCGGGTGGTGGTTACGGGCAATCCCAATTTCTTGACGCAAGCACTGCAATTTGGGATTTTTTCCAACGCCACACCAAGACTTAGATCCTGTACATAATTTCTTGTTCTCTATCTAGTAGGCGCTCGAACCAATACTTCTGGGTTTTAAATCCTGCTATCCTGCAATATGAGTTTCCGCAATCCAAGTGCCGTGAAAACCGTAAGGAACTCGCTGCGGAATAAGAATGCGGGCCACAGGTTCAGCCGTTAGATCCTGGGGATTCACCAAGACTAGCTCAGAGGTTTCTTTAGCCGTGTCATAGACGAAGGTGAGCAACCAACCATCATCCTCGGCAGTACCATTAGGCCGAGGGACAAACACTGCCTCTCCTCCATAGCGACCTAGTCCAAAATTGTGCATCTGGGAGAAGCCATTGATGAAGTCATACTTGAGCAAGCCATCCTGAATGAAAAGAGGTGAACCGTTTACTATCCGTGCTGTGTAGCCGTATCGATTCTGTTGTCCTAACCGTTGTTTATTCACGCTAGGAAATTCCGAGGCCACGTCATCTAACACCTCTTCCCGAACCTCACCAGTACGGAGATTGAATCGCCAGCGGTGCAGGCGAGGGATATCTCCTTTGCTGTTATATGGCTTTGAGGGTATGTTGAGGAACGTGGTGCCATTCATCCGGCAAGCGATCAGGACGACTTCCTCTCCCACTTCATAGGCATTGAGGGTATGCAAGACGTAGCAGGCAGGAGCCTCGAACCAGCGGATGCTGCTGCTATCTCCGTGACGCGGAAGGATACCAAAGCGACTGGGAGAATCTGGCTCAAACAGGTAAGCTGGTTCCCCCCGTTGCAGCCGTTCTAGACGAAAAGTTAGGGGAAGATCCATCAAGAGGGTGTAGTGTTCGGTGATGGCGAAGTCGTGCATCATTACCCCTGTTGGCAGGTCAATGGGCACTGTTCGTACCAGCTCTCCCTGGGCTGAAACAACGCCATATCTTAAATACGGTGGCACAACCAGGGAGTAGCCAAAAAACATCATCTCCCCAGTTATGGCATCGATTTTGGGGTGGGCTGTAAAAGCAGAAACTAGTTTACCCTCATAAGTGTATGGGCCAAGTGTCTTTAATCCAGGTGCCTCAATTTCGTATGGCTCACCGCCTTCCCAGAGCGCCAAGAGGCGGCCTGCGTGTGACACTAAGGCAGTATTAGCAGTATTCTTGAACGAACCATATGGGTTGTTAAGCTGTGGCGGTGCCATAAGACTTGTCCAAATCGCCCGACCTGCATTCTGCTCTAGCTTAAATCCCCGTGTCTGCACATAGCGGTTGCGATAGGCGGCTTTGCCATCGCCGATCTGAACTCCATGCACCATACCATCCCCATCAAACCAGTGGTAAGGATTTAAGGGAGGAAACTGTGGATTAGGACCATTGCGGATAAACATTCCAGACAGATCTCGAGGTAGATCACCTATCACTAGTGCAGGCTGGCAAAAGTAAGTTACCAGCTAGGCTATAGTGGTGTCATCAGCGTCACCCACTGGTAGAAGTAGTTATCCATGCCCAGCCCTC
>JAABUZ0100001361.1_pt1 | contig 47235 bp, 51 predicted proteins | sample 5562091 | NCBI WGS metagenome assembly JAABUZ01 (sample SAMN12813069, study PRJNA571459) | rock metagenome | isolation source: Antarctica rocks | place: Antarctica: Victoria Land, Linnaeus Terrace sud | collected 2015-12-21
TCGATGAACAGCACCTCGATGCTGCTCCCCCTCGCCTCGGCGGTGACCACGTCGGCGAGGCCGAGGGCGAGCGCCAGGGCCGTCATGAACGTCTCGCCACCGGACAGGGTCGCGGTGTCGCGCCGCCTGCCGGTCCAGGCGTCCTCCACCGCCAGCGCGAGCCCGGAGCGGCTGCGCCGGTCCCGCCCCTCGTCGGTGTGCACGAGTGCATAGCGACCAGCGCTCATGCGTCCCAGCCGAGCGGACGCCGCGGCAGCCACCTCCTCGAGACGGGCCGCGAGCACGAACGTCGCCAGCGGCATCTGCAGCCGGTTGCCCTGCCGCCCGGCGGCGAGCTCAGCGAGGGCACGCAACTCCAGCGCCCTGGCCGACAGCGGACCCAGCGCCGCGACGGCGGCGGTCAGCCGTGGCAGCAGCGCGGCCAGCTTGCCGACCCGGTCGAGCAGGAGCGCGCCGGCATCGCGGGCCGCCTCATGCCGCTTCACCGCGTCCTCCGCGCGGGCGACCGCCGCGTCGACGTTCACCGGCGCGGTGTCGTCGACGGCGAGGTCGGGCTCGGCCAGTCGGGCCCGCACGGCGGCGAGCTCGTCGTCGTGGCGGCGCACGCGGGCGTCGTCGGCCTCGAGCTCTCCGGGCGCCCGCTGGGCGGCCTGCGCGGCCGCGACGTCCTGGAAGCCCGCCGCTCCCAGCAACCGCACCATGCCGGCACCGGCGGCGGCGGCCACCAGCTCGGCGCCGCCCAGGTCGGCCTCGGCCGCGAGCACCGCCCGGGCGGCACCCACCAGCCGACGCAGCCGCTCCGCCCGGGATACCAGCGACTCCGCGCCGAGAGCACCGGCCAGCTCCTCGCGCAACCGCGCCGCTCGGGCCTCCGCCTCGACGCGGCGCCGCTCCTCGGCTGCGCGCTCGGCGGCAGCGCGCACCGTCTCCTGCTCGACACGGGCGACGGCGGCGCGAGCGGCGTCCAGCGCACGCTGGGCCACCTCGGCGCCACCGGCCACCGAGGCCAGCTCGTCGGCCCGGTCCTGCAGCTGCCGCAGCCCGGCGGCGGCGGGCGGGGGCCGGCCGGCCAGCCGGCCGCCGGCCGCCCGGAGCCGCTCGGCCGCCGCCGCGGCGGCTCCCACGGCGAGCTCGTGCTCGTGCCGGAGCGCGGCGGAGCGCTCGGCGGCCGCCCGCTCCTGCCCCCTCGTGACGTCGTCGACCAGGATCTCCGCCGGCTCCGGGTGCTCTAACGCGCCGCACACCGGGCAGGGCGTCCCGTCCTGCAGCAGCGCGGCCAGCTCGGTGGCAGCGGCGTCCACCCGCCGGACCCGCAGCTCCCGTTCCTCGGCCTCGGCCTCGGCCTGCCGCTGCGCCGCGGCCTGCAGAGCCAGCATCGCGCTGGCGGAGCTCTCCTCGGCCGCCGTGTGCTCGGCTGCTGCGTCGGCGAGGGCAAGCGCCTCGGCCACCCGCTCGCGCCAGCTGGGCAGGGACCCGGCAGCAGCAGCAGCACCGACCACGGCGGCCGTGGCCTGCTCGACCGACGCCGCCAGCGGGCCGAGGAGCTGTGCGGCGAACCCCTCGGCGCGCGCGTCGCACCCGGACACCGCCGCCGCCGCGGCGGCAGCGGCCGTCTCGGCCACCCCGGCGTCGCGTGCCATCGCCTGCAGGCGGTCGAGGCCTCCCAGGTCGTGCTGTGCTGCGGCCATGGCGTCGGACAAGGCTGCGGCCTGCATGCCGGCGAGCACGGCGGGGGACGCGACCCGCGCTGCGTCCCGGCGGGAGGACGCGGCGCGGACCGCATCCTCCGCCGTACGCAGATCGGCGACGGCCCCCGCGACCGGGGCAGCGCGACGGGCATCGGCAACGGCGCGGCGCAGTGCGTCGGCCGAGGGCTGCGCCGCCTCGAGCGCCGCCAGCCGGGACCGCGCGGCTCGGCGGCGGTCCTGCCGGGCAGCCAGGTCGACCAGCGCGCCGAGCGCTGACTCGGCCGCTGTGCGCTCGACGCCGAGGGCGGCCGTCTGCGTATCCGCGTCGGCCCGGTCGGCCACCGCCGCCGCCTGCAGGCGGGTCGCCCACACCTCGGTGTCCTCACCCTCGGCGAGGTCGACCCCCTCGACCTCGGCCACGCGGGACACCAGGTCGTCGAGGACGCCGCGACCGCCCGCCTCCTCCCGTGCGGCCGACGCCGCACGGTCGCGCAGCCACTGCTCCACGTGCTCGAAGCGCTCGACGTGGAACAGGCGCTTCAGCAGCTTCTCCCGCTCGGAGTGCTCGGCCTGCAGGAACGTGGCGAACCGGCCCTGCGGCAGCAGCACGACCTGGAAGAACTGCGCGGCGCTCATGCCGACCAGCAGGGCGACCTGGTGGCCGATGTCGTCCAACCGCTGCCAGGTCCGCACCGTCGTGGCGGTCGCGCCGACGCCCACCAACTCCTCCAGCAGCCCCCGCGCCGCGACCTCGGTCGCCCGCCCCGGCCGGGTCCATGCCGGCGAGCGCGTCACCCGCCAGCGCCTCCCCCTGGCCGAGAACTCCAGCAGGACCTGCGGCGCCACCCCGTCGGCAGCGTGGTGGGAACGCAGGTCCTTGACCTTGGACCGCTCCCCGGGCACCTGCCCGAACAGGGCAAACCCCAGCGCGTCGAGCAGCGTCGTCTTGCCGCTGCCGGTGTCACCGCAGAGCAGCACCAGGCCGCCGGCGCCGAGCGCGTCAAGGTCGAGCGAGACCCGCTCGGGGAACGCCCCGAACGCCGTGAGCTCCAGCCGGTGCGGGCGCATCAGGCGGCCGCGTCCTCGACCCGGCGGGCATCCTCCAGGGCCTCCCGTACGGTGGCTCGCTCCGCGTCGGTGGCACCGGACCCTCGCACCCGCAGCAGGAACTCCTCGGCGACCTCGAGGTCGCTGCGCCCGCGCACCAGTGCGCCGTAGGACCCGGTCGGCACCTGTGCCCCCGCCGGCTGCCAGTCCAGATGCAACGTGCCCGGGAATCGCCGCCACAGCGTGGCCATCGCGTCCAGGGGAAGTCGCCCGTCGGTGAGCACGACGCTGACGAGGTCGGTGGTGCGGTCGGCGTAGACCGGGGAGCCGAGCAGTTCCTCCATGGTGCCCCGCAGCCGGGACAGTCGGTGCGGCGTCGGCGCAGGGATCTCCTCGACGCTCCCCAGCCCGTCGGCGGTCAGCTCCACCAGCCACGAGCTCTTGGCGACGCCGGCCTCGCCAAAGGAGTAGGCCAGTGGCGACCCGCTGTACCGCAGCCCGTCGGCGAGCACCTGCGGCCGGTGCAGGTGCCCGAGCGCGGTGTAGTCCACCCCGTCGAACAGCGCCGCCGGCACGTGCGCCACGCCCCCCACGGCGATGTCGCGCTCGCTCTCGCTCCCCTCGCCACCGGTCACCCAGGCGTGCGCCAGCACGACCGAGCGCGAGCCGCGGCGACGCCGATCGTCGTGCACGGCCCGCATCGCGCGCCCCAACACGCGGGTGTGCGGCCCCGGTTCGTCGCCGTCCTCCCCGGGCAGCAGATGGCGCACCGCCGCCGGCTCGAGATAGGGCACCGCATAGACCGCCACCTCGCCGTGGGCGTCGGCGAGCACGACCGGCTCGCCCACCCTGCTCGGGTCGGTGCGGATCTGCACCCGCGGGTCGAGCAACTCTGCCTTGTCACCCAGCCGGGTGGGGGCGTCGTGATTGCCGCTCACGACGACCACCGTGACACCGGCGTCGCGGAGCCGGGCCAGCGCCTCGGCGAACAGCTGCAGCGCCTCGACCGGTGGGAGCGCCCGGTCGTGCACGTCGCCGGACAGCAGGACGGCATCGACGCGCTCGGAGACCGCGCTCTCCACCAGGTGGTCGACGAACGCCGCCTGGGCCGCGGACAGGTCGTGCCCGTGCAGCGAGCGGCCGAGGTGCCAGTCCGACGTGTGCAGCAGTCGCATGAGATCGACGCTAGGTGGGGGGTCCGACAACTGTGCCCGCGACGCGCACCCGGCGGGACTCGCGCTGGCGGGCGAGCAGCGCTGCCTCCCCCTCCGGGTAGTCCACCCGCACCAGGGTCAGCCCGTGCGCCGGAGCCACCGTCACCCGCGGGTCGCGGTCACCCCGGCTCAGCACGGCAGCCGGCCAACCGACCGGGCGCCGCCCGTCCCCCACGGCCAGCAGCGCCCCCAGCAGCGCCCGCACCATCGAGTGGCAGAAGGCGTCCGCCTCGGCGTACGTCGTCAGGACAGCCCCCTGCCGCACCGTCTCCAGCCGCCGGAGTCCCCGCACGGTAGTGGCGCCCTCCCGCCGCCGGCAGTACGCCGCGAAGTCGTGCTCACCGACCAGCGGCCGCGCCGCCGTGGTCATGAGGTCCGCATCCAGGGCGCGCGGCCACGCGACGGTGTCGTGCCGGCGCAGCGGGTCGGGAACGGCATCGGTGGTCCGGTACTCATACGCGCGTCCGGTGGCGGAGAACCGGGCGTCGAAGTCGGGAGGTACGACGGTGAGCGCGCGCACCCGCACGTCCCGGCTCAGCACGCCGTTGAGGGCACGCAGCAGGGGCAGCTCGGGGAGGTCGGCGTGGACCACCTGCCCGGTGGCGTGCACGCCGGCGTCGGTGCGCCCAGCGACGCTCACCGTCACCGCCGGCAGCCTCCCTACGGTGGCCAGCGCCTGCTCCAGCTCCGCCTGCACGGTGCGGTGGCCGGGTTGGCGCGCCCAGCCCCGGAAGTCGGTGCCGTCATAGGCGACGTCCAGCCGCACGCGCACGGTGCTGGACGTGCGACCGGACGAGTGGGTCTGCAGGTCAGCGATCGCCCTCGGCCTGGGACTCCTCCGTCGCGGCCTCGGCCTGGTTGCCCGCCCCGCTGTCGGCGTCAGCCGTGTCGGGCGTGACAGGCGTGACGGGCGTGGCGGGCGGGTCGTCCGCGGGTGCGGCGTCGACGGGCACCACGCGCGCGGCCACGTCGCCTGCCGCGTTCTCGGTCGGCTCCACGACAGGGGGGGCGGCCTCCGCGGCCGTCTCACCCTCGGTCTCGGCGTCCACGCCGGCCGCGGTGCTGACCGCCGCCGCGGCGGAGGGGGTGACAGTGGTCTCCGCCGGCGTCCCGGACCCACCACGCCGGACGAAGCGGGTGCCGCGGGCGGCCTCGGCCTCGCCCACTGCCTCCTGCGCCACCGTCAGGGCCTCGACCAGCTCGATGCGCGCCATGGGCGCGTTGTCACCCTTGCGCGGCCCGACCTTGGTGATGCGGGTGTAGCCGCCCGGACGCTCGGCGAACCCGGGGCCGATCTCGCTGAACAGGCGGTAGACGACGTCCTTGTCGCGGACGGTCGCGAGCACCTGGCGGCGGGCGTGCAGGTCGCCCCGCTTGGCGAAGGTCACCAGCCGCTCGGCCAGCGGTCGCAGCCGCTTGGCCTTGGCCTGGGTGGTCGTGATGCCACCGTGCTCGAACAACGCCGTCGCGAGGTTGGCGAGCAGCTGCCGCTCGTGCTGGGGGCTGCCGCCGAGGCGGGGCCCCTTGGTAGGCGTGGGCATGACGACGTGCTCCTCGGGCTGGGTGTCGGTCGGGGCGGCGGCACCCGCCGGCCGCGCAGGTGCGGCCGGCGGGATCGGACTGGTGCTGCTAGTACTGCTCGGTCTCCAGGAACGCGGGCTCGTCGGCGGTGAACTCGGGGCCGTACTCGTCGGTGGAGTACGTGTCGACGACGGCGCTGGGGTCGAACCCGGGCGGGCTGTCCTTCAGGTGCAGGCCCATGCCGTGCAGCTTGGCCTTCACCTCGTCGATCGACTTCTGGCCGAAGTTGCGGATGTCGAGCAGATCGGCCTCGCTGCGGGAGACCAGCTCACCGACGCTGTTGATGCCCTCGCGGCGCAGGCAGTTGTAGCTGCGCACCGTGAGGTCGAGGTCGTCGATGCTCAGGGCCAGGTCCGCGGCGAGCTGCGCGTCGAGCGGGGACGGCCCGATGTCGACGCCCTCGGCCTCGGCGTTGAGCTCCTGGGCCAGGCCGAACAGGCCCACCAGGGTCTTGCCGGCGCTGGCCATCGCGTCCCGGGGGGTGAGCGAGCGCTTGGTCTCCACGTCGACGATGAGCTTGTCGAAGTCGGTGCGCTGCTCGACCCGGGTGGCCTCGACCTTGTAGGTGACCTTCAGCACCGGGCTGTAGATCGAGTCGATGGCGATCCGGCCGATCTCGGCGTTGCCGAGCTGGGCCTGGTTCTGGGGGGCGGAGACGTATCCCCGGCCGCGCTCGACGGTCAGCTCGATCTCGAGCCGACCCTTGTCGTTGAGCGTAGCGAGCCCCAGGTCACCGTTGTGGACCTCCACGCCGGCCGGCGGGGCGATGTCGGCTGCTGTCACCTCGCCGGGGCCCTGCTTGCGCAGATACATCACCGTCGGGCCGTCGTTCTCCGAGGAGACGACGAGCTCCTTGAGGTTGAGGATCAGGTCGGTCACGTCCTCCTTGACGCCCGGCACGGTCTGGAACTCGTGCAGGACCCCCTCGATGCGCAGGCTGGTGACGGCCGCGCCCGGGATGGAGGACAGCAGGGTGCGGCGCAGCGAGTTGCCGAGCGTGTAGCCGAAGCCGGGCTCGAGCGGCTCGATGACGAACCGCGAGCGCCACGGGTCGTCCGTGGGCTCCTCGGTGAGGGTGGGGCGCTGGGCGATGAGCACGGTGTCACTGCCTTTCGACGTACGTGGACCGGCGACCGCTATTTGACGCCGGCTTCGAGCTGGGCACTGCGACGTGCTACTTGCTGTAGAGCTCGACGATCAGCTGCTCCTGGACCGGGGTGTCGATGACGCCCCGGGCCGGCAGGGAGTGGACCAGCACGCGGAACTGGCTGCTGATGACTTCCATCCATGGCGGGGTCGGCCGGCTGCCGGCCTCCGCCAGGGCGATCTGGAAGGGGGTCAGTTCGCGGGACTTCTCGCGGATCTCCACGATGTCATTGCTGGCCACCCGGTAGCTCGGGATGTCGACCTTGCTGCCGTTGACCAGCACGTGGCCGTGCTTGACGAACTGGCGCGCCATGTCGCGGCTGCGCGCGAGGCCCGCGCGGTAGACGACGTTGTCCAGGCGGCTCTCCAGGATCTGCAGCAGCTCCTCGCCGGTCTTGCCCGCCCGACGATTCGCCTCCTCGTAGTAGCCGCGGAACTGCTTCTCGAGCACACCGTAGATGCGCGCACACTTCTGCTTCTCGCGCTTCTGCAGGAGGTACTCGCTGTCCTTGGTGCGCCCGCGCCCATGCTCGCCCGGGGGGTAGGGCCGGATCTCAATCGGGCACTTGGCCGTCTCGCACTTGGCACCCTTGAGGAACAGCTTCATCTTCTCCCGGCGGCAGCGCTTGCAGTCGGGACCGGTGTATCGCGCCATGTCTTCGTCTTCTCCTGGTCTTCTACGTGTCTCGAGGCGTCAGACGCGACGGCGCTTGGACGGCCGGCAGCCGTTGTGCGGGACGGGGGTGACGTCGCTGATCTGGCCGACCTCGAGCCCGGCGGCCTGGAGCGAGCGAATCGCCGTCTCGCGCCCCGAGCCGGGGCCGCGGACGAAGACGTCCACCTTGCGCATCCCGTGCTCCTGGGCCTTGCGGGCGGCATTCTCCGCGGCCATCTGCGCCGCGAACGGGGTCGACTTGCGCGAGCCCTTGAAGCCGACGTGACCTGAGGAGGCCCACGCGATCACGGCACCCATGGGGTCGGTGATCGTCACGATGGTGTTGTTGAACGTCGACTTGATGTGGGCGTGCCCGTGCGCGACGTTCTTCTTCTCGCGGCGGCGCACCTTCTTGGGTGCGCCGGCCTGCTGGCGGGTGCGGGGCGGCATGTCAACGGCTCCAGGTCATGGGTGCGACGGTCATGGGTACGACGCTCATCGGGCTCATCGGTAGGACGGTCGTCACTTCTTCGGCTTCTTCTTGCCGGCCACGGTCTTCTTCGGGCCCTTGCGCGTGCGGGCGTTGGTGTGCGTCCGCTGGCCCCGGACGGGCAGCCCGCGACGGTGCCGGATCCCCTGGTAGCACCCGATCTCGATCTTGCGGCGGATGTCCTGGGCGACCTCGCGGCGCAGGTCGCCCTCGACCCGGTAGGTCGTGTCGATCCAGTCGCGGAGCTTGGCGAGCTCGTCGTCGGACAGGTCGCGGCAGCGGGTGTCGGGGCTGACACCCGTCTGCGCGAGCGTCTCCAGGGCACGGGTGTGGCCGATGCCGAAGATGGCGGTGAGACCGATCTCGACCCGCTTCTCGTTCGGCAGGTCGACGCCGGAAAGTCGTGCCATGCGCGTGGTGCTCCTTCGCTGTCACGGAGGTCTGCACCCGCGCCGTCCCCCTGCTTGCAGGGGGCCCCGGCCTCCGGCCGGGGGTGCTCCGCTCCCCTGAGGTGCAGGACCGGGTGGCGCAGGTGTCGTGCTGGTGTCGTGCGGGGGGGTGCGGGGGGGTGCGGGGGGGTGCGGGGGGGTGCGGGGGGTGCGGGGGGGTGCGGGGGGGTGCGGGGGGTGCGGGGGGTGCGGGGGGGTGCGGGGGGTGCGGGGCGGTGCGGGGGGTGCGGGGCGGTGCTAGCCCTGGCGCTGCTTGTGCCGGGGCGTCGCAGAGCAGATGACCATGACCCGACCGTGCCGACGGATGACGCGGCACTTGTCGCACATGGGCTTCACGCTGGGGGCGACCTTCATGACGTCTCGTGTCCCTCTACTTGTACCGGTAGACGATGCGACCGCGGGTGAGGTCGTAGGGCGACAGCTCCACGACCACACGGTCCTCGGGCAGGATGCGGATGTAGTGCTGGCGCATTTTGCCCGAGATGTGCGCAAGCACCCGGTGGCCGTTCTGCAGCTCCACCCGGAACATTGCGTTCGGCAGCGGCTCGACGACCCTGCCCTCGATCTCGATCGCGCCGTCCTTCTTCGGCATGTCCTCCGCTTCCGTGTCATCGGCTCGCTCCGCTCGCGGTGCCCGCGAGACGGCATGGATGGTGGTCAAACGCCGGGGCTCACGGGCACATCGGGGTGCAGAGCACACGTCGACGACACTCGGAACCTGGTCCGGCCCTCCAGTGTACGACGCCGCCACCGGTGACGGGCGCGTCAGGTGCGCGCCGCGTCGGTGCGCGCGTCCGCGCTGAGCCCGGCGCCCAACCTGGCCGCCCCCCCGTCCGCGGCCGTCAGCACCCACGGACCGGTCGGCGTGACCGCGACGGTGTGCTCCCAATGCGCGCCAACGGCGCCGTCGACGGTCACCACCGTCCAGCCGTCGGCCAGCTCCACCACCTCCGGGTCACCCAGGGTCACCATAGGCTCGACCGCGAGCACGTGCCCGGCCACCAGCGTCAGCCGGCCGCCGCGCTGCCCTCCCGAGTTGTGCACGTCGGGGGGCTGGTGCATCTCGGTGCCGATCCCGTGCCCGGTGTAGTCGGCCAGCAGGCCGTACCCGTGCTCGCGCACCACCCCCTCCACCGCCACCCCCACCGCGTCGAGCCGGGCGCCGGCGACCACCGCCCGCAGCCCGGCCCACAGCGCCTCCTCGGTCACCCGGCAGAGCTCCAGCAGGGGTGGGGCCACCTCGCCGACCGGCACGGTGACCGCGGCGTCTGCGTGCCAGCCGGAGAGCACGGCGCCGCAGTCGATCGAGACGAGCGACCCCTCCCGCAGCACCCGGTCGCCGCGCGGGATGCCGTGGATGACCTCGGCGTCGACGGACACGCAGGTGGAGGCCGGGAACCCGCCGTAACCGAGGAAGCTCGGCAGCGCACCGGCCGCGCCGATCCGCTCGGCGGCGACCGCGTCCAGCTCCCCCGTGGTGACACCGGGGGCGACGGCCGCGACGACGGCACGCAGGGCGTCGGCCACCACGAGGCCGGCGCTGCGCATCAACCGGACCTGGTCCGGGGTCTTGCGCTGGGGACGACGAGACACGACGAGGCCTGGACGAGGGTCGCGACGAGGGTCAGGCGGTGCCGGTCAGGACGCGGCGTCGGTGCCGAACCGGCGCAGGGCCTCCAGGGCCCGCTCGGTCACGTCGTCCACCGGTCCCATGGCGTCGATCCCGACGAGCAGCCCCCGAGCGGCGTAGAACGAGACGAGCGGCGCCGTCTGGGCGTAGTAGACCTCCAGCCGGTGCCGCACGGTCTCGGCCTGGTCGTCGTCGCGCTGGAACAGCTCGCCGCCGTCGTGGTCACAGACCCCGTCGTGCGCCGGCGGATCGAAGTCGACGTGCCACACGGTCCCGCAGGTGCGACAGGTACGCCGGCCGGACAGCCGGCGGACCACCTCGTCGTCGTCGACGACCAGCTCCAGGACGACGTCGAGCTTGGTCTCCTGCACCTCGCGCAGGATGTCGTCGAGCTGCTCGGCCTGCGGCACCGTGCGCGGAAAGCCGTCGAGCAGGAACCCGTGCCGGGCGTCGTCCTGAGCCAGCCGGTCGCGGACCATCGCGATGGTCACGTCGTCGGGGACGAGGTCTCCCTTGTCCATGTAGGTCTTCGCCAGCACGCCGAGATCGGTGCCTTCGTAGACGTTGCTGCGGAAGATGTCGCCCGTGGAGATCTTGGGGATTGTCTGCGAGGCCGCGACGTACTGCGCCTGCGTCCCCTTGCCCGCTCCGGGTGGCCCGACCAGGACGAGGCGCACTAGCGGAGGAAGCCCTCGTAGTTGCGCTGCTGCAGCTGGCTCTCGATCTGCTTCACCGTCTCCAGGCCGACTCCCACCATGATCAGCACGCTGGTGCCGGCGAAGGGGAATTGCTGGCCCTTGGTGAGGCCGAGCAGCAGCAGCGGGAGGACCGTGATCAGGCCGAGGAAGATGGAGCCCGGCAACGTGATGCGCGACAGCACCCGGTCGAGGTACTCGGCGGTGGGGCGTCCCGGCCGGATGCCGGGGATGAACCCGCCGTACTTCTTCATGTTGTCGCTGACCTCCACCGGGTTGAAGGTGATGGCCACGTAGAAGTACGTGAAGAACATGATCAGGGCGAAGTAGGTGATCAGGTAGAGCGGATGGTCGCCGCGGGAGAGGAAGCGCGTCTCGAAGTTCTGGAAGGTGGTGTTCTGCCAGACCTGGGCGAGCAACTGCGGCAACTGGAGCAGCGAGCTGGCGAAGATCACCGGGATGACGCCGGCCTGGTTCACCTTGAGCGGGATGTAGGTCGAGGTCCCGCCGTACATGCGGCGCCCGATCATGCGCTTGGCGTACTGCACCGGGATGCGGCGCTGGGCCTGCTCGATGAACACCACGAAGACCACGATCGCCAGGCCCAGCAGGATCACCAGGCTGAAGACGACGCCGCCGGCGGCCTGCAGGATGCGGGTGCCCTGGCTGGGGAGCTGGGCGGCGATCGAGGTGAAGATCAGCAGCGACATGCCGTTGCCGACACCCTTGCTGGTGATCAGCTCGCCCAGCCACATGATGACCGAGGTGCCGGCGGTCAGCGTGATGACCAGCACGGCGGTGTCGAAGAACCCGCTGTTGGGGATGATCGCCTGTTGGCAGCTGGGGAACAGCCGGCTGGCGCCGCCGGCGCCGGTGCGCCCGAGCGCCACGATGCCGCTGGACTGCAGGACCGCCAGCGCGATGGTGAGGTAGCGGGTGTACTGCGTGAGCTTGGCCTCGCCGGGTGCGCCTTCCTTCTTCAGCGACTCCAGGCGGGGGATGACCACGACCAGCAGCTGGATGATGATCGAGCTGGTGATGTAGGGCATGATCCCGAGCGCGAAGACCGCGAGCTGCAGCAGCGCCCCACCGCTGAACAGGTTGACCAGGCTGTAGATGTTCTGGCTGGAGCCGGTGCTGGCCTGGTCGAGGCAGCTGTGGATCGCCTGCGTCGACACGCCGGGGCCGGGGAGCACGCTGCCCACCCGGAAGACGACGATGATGCCGAGGGTGAACAGCAGCTTCTTGCGGAGATCCGGCGTCTTGAACGCCCTCCCGAAGGCGCTGAGCACCTGGTCCTCCTGGGGTGTGTGACGGGACGACCGGGCGGCACGGCCGGACGATGGACTGTAACCCACGACGGCCGGCGCCCCGATCGGGGAGCCGGCCGCGCACCGGAAGGGTGCCCGCGTGCCGTCAGCGCTCGGAGGCGGTGCCCCCGGCAGCGGTGATCTTCGCCCGCGCGGAGCTGGAGAACGCGTCGGCGCGCAGCTGCACGGCGACGCCGATCTCGCCGTCGCCGAGCACCTTCACGAGCTGGTTGTCCCGCACCGCCCCTCGCGCGATGAGGTCCTCGACACCGATGCTGCCGCCCTCGGGGAACAGGGCTGAGATGCGATCGAGGTTGACCACCTGGTATTCGACCCGGAAGCGGTTGGTGAAGCCCTTGAGCTTGGGCAGTCGCATGTGCAGCGGCATCTGCCCGCCCTCGAACGACGCCGGCACGTTCTTGCGGGCACCGGTGCCCTTGGTGCCGCGTCCCGCGGTCTTGCCCTTGCTACCCTCGCCGCGCCCCACCCGGGTCTTGGCGGTCTTGGCACCGGGCGCGGGGCGCAGGTGGTGCGGCTTGAGTTGGCCGACCTTGGGCGGCATTTCAGTCCACCTCCTTGACGGACACCAGGTGGGTCACCGTGTGGACCATCCCGCGGATCTCGGGACGGTCCTCCTTGACGACGGTGTCATGCAGGCGCTTGAGGCCCAGCGAGCGCAGCGTCTCACGCTGGCTGTGCGTGCCGCCGATGCCCGACTTCTCCTGGGTGACCTTGAGTCGAGGCATCAGACGGCACCCGCCCGGGCCCGGAGCATCGCCGCGGGGGCGACCTCCTCCAGCGACAGGCCGCGCTTGGCCGCGATCTCCTCGGGCCGGACCAGGCCCTGCAATGCCGCCACGGTCGCGTGCACGATGTTGATCGGGTTGGAGGAGCCCAGCGACTTGGACAGGATGTCCTGGATCCCGGCGCATTCCAGCACCGCGCGCACCGGGCCGCCGGCGATGACGCCGGTGCCGGGGCTCGCCGGCTTGAGCAGGACCACGCCGGCGGCCGCCTCGCCTTGAATCGGGTGCGGGATGGTGTTGGCGATGCGCGGCACCTTGAAGAAGTGCTTCTTGGCCTCCTCGACGCCCTTGGCTATCGCGGCGGGCACCTCCTTGGCCTTGCCGTAGCCGACGCCGACGGTGCCGTCGCCGTCGCCGACGATGACCAAGGCCGTGAAGCTGAAGCGCCGGCCACCCTTGACGACCTTCGCGACCCGGTTGATGGCGACTACGCGCTCGACGTAGGCGCTCTTCTCCGCCGGGCCGCCCCTGGCGTTGTCGCGGCCGCGGCGGTCCCCGCCGCCGGCCCCGCGTCGCTGAGGACCAGGCATCAGACGTCCCTCTCGTTGCTGTCGGTGGCGCCGTCGCTGTGCTGCGGCCGCCGGGTAGGTCGGGTTGGTCGGGTAGCTGTCGTCATCAGAAATCCAACCCGCCTGCGCGGGCGGCGTCGGCCAAGGCCGCGATGCGGCCGTGGTAGGAGAAGCCGCCGCGATCGAACACGACGGCGCCGATCCCGGCCGCCCTGGCCCGCTCGGCGACCAGTCGACCAACCGCGGCGGCCCGTGCCGTCTTGTCGCCGGCAGCGGCATCGCCCCGCAGGCTGGCATCCAACGTGCTGGCGCTGGCAAGCGTATGGCCGAGGGCGTCGTCGACGACCTGGACGAAGATGTGCCGGCTGGACCTGGTGACAACCAGGCGCGGCCGCACGGCGGTGCCAGTGACCCGCTTGCGCACCCGGAAGTGCCGGCGGGCACGCGACGTACGACGGGTCGCGGAGACCCCGGCGCCCTTGCGGGCCTTCTTAGTGACCCCGGTGGTGGTGCTGCCTCGTGTCATCTCTACTTGCCCGTCTTCCCGGCCTTGCGGCGCACGACTTCGCCTTGGTAGCGCACGCCCTTGCCCTTGTACGGGTCTGGCTTGCGCAGCTTGCGGATCTTGGCCGCCGTTTCGCCGACCAGCTGCTTGTCGATCCCCTTGACCACGAACCGCGTCGGGGCCTGCACCTCGAAGCTCACCCCGTCGGGAGGGGTGACCGTCACGGCGTGGCTGAAGCCCAGCGCGAACTCCAGCTGGCTGCCCTTGGCAGCCACCCGGTAGCCCGTTCCGACGATCTCCATGGTCTTCTCATAACCCGTCGTGACACCGACGACCATGTTGGCCACCAGCGTGCGGGTGAGTCCGTGCAGCGACTTGGACAGCCGCTCGTCGTCGGGACGGGCGACCAGCAGCTGCCCGTCCTCCTGCACGACGGTGATGGGCTCGCTGACCCGGTGCGAGAGGGTCCCCTTGGGGCCCTTCACCGTCACCAGCTGGTCGGCGATGCTGATGTCCACACCCCCGGGCACGGGGACGGGGAGCCTGCCGATGCGTGACATGCCTTCTCCTCCTTTGTCCTCGTGTCGGTTAGAAGACGTAGGCGAGGACTTCCCCGCCCACCCCTCGCTTGTTGGCCTGCCGGTCGGTGAGCAGCCCCGTCGACGTCGAGATGATCGCCACCCCGAGCCCCCCCAGCACGCGCGGCAACCCGCCGGCCTTGGCGTAGACGCGCAGGCCCGGCTTGCTGATCCGACGCACGCCGGCGATCGAACGCTCCCGGTTGGGGCCGTACTTGAGGCTGACCTCGAGCTCCCGTCCCACCGTCGCGTCGCGCACCGCCCAACCGGCGATGTACCCCTCCTGTTGGAGGATCTCCGCGATGTGGGTCTTGATCTTGCTCGAGGGCATGCTCACGGTGTCGTGGTAGGCCTGGTTGGCGTTGCGGATGCGGGTCAGCATGTCCGCGATCGGGTCGGTCATCGTCATGGCGTCGGGTGGCGCCTCTCTCCGCTGGTCCCCTGCTTGCGCAGGGCCTCGGCGGTCAACGGTGCGGGGTGGATGGGTGTCGGGCAGGTCGTCGTTCGGAACTGTCAGTGCTGGTCGGTCAGCTCTCCCGGAAGGGAAAGCCGAGGGCCCGCAGCAACGCCCGACCCTGGTCGTTGGTGGTCGCCGAGGTGACGACGGTGATGTCCATACCGCGGACCCGGTCGATCCGGTCTTGGTCGATCTCGTGGAACACCGACTGCTCGGACAGGCCGAAGGTGTAATTGCCGCGACCGTCGAACTGACGGGGGGACAGGCCGCGGAAGTCACGAATGCGGGGCAATGCGACCGACACCAGCCGGTCCAGGAACTCCCACATGCGGTCGCCGCGCAGCGTCGCGTAGCAGCCGATGGGCATCCCCTCGCGCAGCTTGAACTGCGCGATGGACACCCGGGCCCGCGCCAGCGCCGGCTTCTGGCCGGTGATGGCGGTGAGATCGCGGATGGCGCCGTCGATGAGTTTCGAGTCGCGGGCGGCCTCCCCGACCCCCATGTTCACCACGACCTTGGTCGGCGCCGGGATCTGCATGGGGTTGCCGAAACCGAACTGCTCGCGCAGCTCCGGCACGATCGCCTCGCGGTAGCGCTGCTTCATCCGCGGCACCGGCCGGGCGAAGCCGCCGGCCCCCACGGGAGCCTCGGGCGTGGTGGTAGTCATCGTCGTCCCCTACAGCTCGGTGCCGGTGCGGCGGGAGATGCGCACGGTGCGGCCGTCGTCGTTGCGTTTGCGCCCGACGCGGGTGGGCCGGCCGTCGGAGGGATCCACCACCATCACGTTGCTCACGTGCACGGGGGCCTCCTGCGTGACGATCCCGCCCGACTGCGCGCCCCGCTGGCTGGTGGACACCCGGGTGTGCTTCTTGATGCGATTGACGCCCTCGACGAGGACGCGCTCCGCCGCCGGATAGGCCTGGATGACCTTGCCCTTGAGCCCACGGTCCTTGCCGGTGATGACCTGGACCGTGTCGCCCTTCTTGACCTGCAGCGGCGGCGGCTTGCGCGCCGTACGCGACGAGTCGATCTTCTTGGCTGGCATCACAGCACCTCCGGAGCCAGTGAGATGATCTTCATGAACCGCTTGTCCCGGAGCTCGCGGCCGACCGGGCCGAAGATGCGCGTCCCGCGGGGGTCCCCGCCATCCTTGATCAGCACAGCGGCGTTCTCGTCGAACTTGATGTAGGAGCCGTCCGGCCGGCGCCGCTCCTTGGTGGTGCGCACGACGACCGCCTTGACGACCTCGCCGCGCTTGACGCCCGCGGCCGGGATGGCGTCCTTGACGGTCGCCACGATCACGTCACCGATGCGGGCATAACGGCGGCCGGAGCCACCGAGCACCCGGATGCACAGCAGCTCCTTGGCACCGGTGTTGTCGGCGACGCGCAGCCGCGACTCCTGCTGTATCACAACTCTGAACCTTCCTGGATACGCCGCCGCACGGCGACTGCCTTACCGAACACAAGGAATGCCTCGTGCCTCGGGGTTCCTCGTGCTATTTCGCCCGCTCCAGGACCTCGACGAGACGCCAGCGCTTGGTCGCCGACAACGGGCGGGTCTCCATCAGCAGCACCCGGTCTCCCACGGAAGCCGTGCCGGCCCCGTCGTGCGCCTTGAGCTTGTTGGTGCGGCGGATGGTCTTGGCGTACCGCGGGTGCCGCACCCTGTCCTCGACCTCGACGACGAGCGTCTTTTCCATCTTGGTGGACACGACGTAGCCCTCGCGGGTCTTGCGCGCGCCGCGTCCATCGCCCGCGTCCTCCGCCGCAGGGGCAGTGCCCGGTGCCACCCCATCGGTGGTGGTCTCGCTCATGACGCCTCGACTCCTGTTGCGGTGCCGGCGGCGACCGGCTCCTCGACGTAGGTGATCCCCAGCTCGCGCTCACGCATCACCGTGTAGATGCGGGCAATCCCGCGGCGCACGGTGCGCAGCCGCGCGTTGTTGTCCAGCTGGCCGGTGGCCACCTGGAAGCGCAGGTTGAACAGCTCCTCCTTGGCCTCGCGCAGGCGGCTCAGCAGCTCCTCATCGGAGGCCGAGCGCAGCTCCTGCGCGTCGGTGGCGGCAGCGGTCGCCATGTCATGCACCTCCGGCCTGGGACTCGCGGGTGACGAACTTACACTTCATCGGCAGCTTGTGCATCGCGCGACGCATGGCCTCGGCGGCGATCGACTCCGGTACGCCGGACAGCTCGAACATCACGCGGCCCGGCTTGACGTTGGCCACCCACCACTCCGGCGAGCCCTTGCCGGAACCCATCCGGGTCTCGGCCGGCTTCTTGGTCAGTGGGCGGTCCGGGTAGATGTTGATCCAGACCTTGCCGCCGCGCTTGATATGGCGGGTCATCGCGATCCGGGCCGACTCGATCTGCCGGTTGGTGACGTAGGCGGGAGTGAGGCACTGGATGCCGAAGTCGCCAAAGGCCAGCGCGGTGCCGCCCTTGGCCGCCCCACGTCGGGTGGGGTGGTGCTGCTTGCGGTGCGCGACCTTGCGGGGGATCAGCATGGCCTCAGTCCTCTGCGCTCGGGATGGGGGTCTCGGGCGACTCGCCGTTCTCGCTGCCATGCACGGCCTGCTCCTCGATCGCGGCCCGCTCGGCGAGGCGGTCGTCATCGGGACGAGGGTCCATGCCGCCGTGCTCGTGGCGATCCCGCCCGGCCCGGCTCGGGTCGTAGGTCGTGCCGCTGCCGCTCTCCAGCGAGTCGACCTCATCGGGGGCGACAGCCGGCACGTCGGCCACGTCCGGCGTGCGCTGGATCGGGTCATCGGCCAGCACGGCCGGAGCGGTGTCCAGCACCTCGTCGCCGTCGACCTGGGGGTTCGCGACGCGGTCGGCCCGGGAGGGACCGCCCGACGCGGCAGCACGGCCGGCCTCGGTGCTGGTGCCCGTGGTCCCCTGCGAGCCGGAGCGGGGCCCGCGGCGGGGGCTGCGCTCGCGGCGCTGGGCGTCGACCGCCGCGGCCAGCGCCTCGCGCTCGGCGCGGCTGGCCACAACGTCGCCCTTGTAGATCCAGACCTTCACGCCGATCCGGCCGAAGGTGGTCTTGGCTTCGTACAGCCCGTAGTCGATGTCGGCACGCAACGTGTGCAGGGGCACCCGGCCCTCGCGGTAGAACTCCGAGCGGCTCATCTCGGCGCCGCCGAGACGGCCCGAGCACTGCACGCGGATGCCCTTGACGGCACTGTTCTTCATCGCCGACTGCATCGACTTGCGCATGGCGCGACGGAAGCTGACTCGGCTCGACAGCTGCTCGGCCACCCCCTGGGCGACGAGCTGCGCGTCGGACTCGGGGTTCTTCACCTCGAGGATGTTCAGCTGGACCTGCTTGCCGGTGAGCTTCTCCAGGTCGCCGCGGATGCGGTCGGCCTCGGCGCCGCGGCGGCCGATGACGATGCCGGGACGGGCCGTGTGGATGTCGACGCGGACCCGGTCCCGGGTGCGCTCGATCTCCACCTTGGCGATCCCGGCCCGCTCCATGCCCTTGGTCATGAGCTTGCGGATCTTGACGTCCTCACCGACGTAGTCGGCGTAGGACTTGTCGGCGTACCACCGGCTCTTCCAGTCCGTGGTGACTCCGAGCCGGAACCCGTTGGGGTTGACCTTCTGACCCACTACCGGGCCCCTTCCTCGCGCGGGCGGCTTTCGACGACCACCGTGATGTGGGACGTGCGCTTGCGGATGCGGTAGGCCCGGCCCTGGGCCCGCGGGCGGAACCGCTTGAGGGTCGGACCCTCGTCGACGTAGGCCTCGGCAACCCAGAGGTCGTCGGCCCGCAGCTGCTCGTTGTGGACGGCGTTCGCGACGGCGCTGGCGAGCACCTTGCCGACGACCTCGCTCGCGGCCTGCGGGGCGAACGTGAGCACGGTGGTCGCCTCGGCCGCTGGCATGCCGCGGACGAGGTCGACCACGCGGCGCGCCTTCATCGGCGTGACACGCACGTAGCGTGCCCTCGCCTGCGCGCCCGGCAGGCCGCTCTTGGTCTCCATGGTCCGTTCCTTAGGTCGATGCGGGTGGTGCGGGTCGGGCGGGCCGTGCGGGTCGGCCGGTCAGCCGCGGCGCGAGCGCCGGTCGTCCTTGATGTGGCCGCGGAAGGTCCGCGTCGGGGCGAACTCGCCGAGCTTGTGGCCGACCATGCCCTCGGTGACGAAGACCGGGACGTGCTTGCGGCCGTCGTGCACGGCCATGGTGTGGCCGAGCATGTCCGGGATGATCGTCGAGCGGCGCGACCACGTCTTGATCACGTTCTTGGTGCCCTTGTCGTTCTGGGCGTCCACCTTCTTCAGGAGGTGGTCGTCGACGAAAGGTCCCTTCTTCAGGCTACGGGGCATCGGTGCGGTCCTTGTCCATTAGGCGTCAGGTCGGCCGGGCTCATCGCTTGCCGCGTCGGCTGCGGCGACGCCGCACGATCAGGTCGTCGCTCGCCTTGTTCTTCTGGCGGGTGCGTCCCTCCTTGCGGCCGGCCGGGTTGGTCGGGTGACGCCCACCGGACGTCTTGCCCTCGCCACCACCATGCGGGTGGTCCACCGGGTTCATCGCGACACCGCGCACGCTCGGGCGGACGCCCTTCCAGCGCATGCGGCCGGCCTTGCCCCAGTTGATGCCGGACTGCTCGGCGTTGCCGACCTCGCCGATCGCGGCTCGGCAGCGCACGTCCACGTTGCGGATCTCACCGCTGGGCATCCGCAGCAGGGCATAGGGGCCCTCCTTGGCGACGAGCTGCACGCTCGTCCCCGCGGAGCGGGCGATCTTGGCGCCACCACCCGGCCGCATCTCGATGGCATGCACGACGGTGCCGACCGGGATGTTGCGCAGCGGCAGGCAGTTGCCGGGACGGATGTCGGCGCCCGGGCCACTCTCGATCCGATCGCCCTGCGCCACCCGCGTGGGGCACAGGATGTAGCGCTTCTCGCCGTCGGCGTAGTGCAGAAGGGCGATCCGAGCCGTGCGGTTGGGGTCGTACTCGATGTGGGCGACGACAGCGGGAACGCCGTCCTTGTCGTGCCGCCGGAAGTCGACCAGCCGGTAGGCACGCTTGTGCCCCCCGCCCTGGTGCCGGGTGGTGATGCGGCCGTAGGAGTTGCGGCCACCCGTGCGGTGCACGGGGCGCACCAGCGACTTTTCCGGGGTGCTGCGAGTGATCTCGGCGAAGTCGGCGACGCTCGCGCCGCGACGACCCGGGGTTGTCGGCTTGTACTTGCGCAGGGGCATGGTGGTTCTCCTCTACCGATCCGTGCGGTCCCGGACGCCGTCAGGCGCCCGGGCCCCCGAAGATCTCGATGCGGTCGCCGGGAGTCAGCGAGACGACGGCCCGCTTGGTGTCCTTGCGCTGGCCGAAGCCGCCACGAGTGCGCTTGCGCTTGCCGGGGCGGTTGAGCGTGTTGACACCGAGCACCCGGACGCCGAAGACCTGCTCGACGGCAATCTTGATCTGGGTCTTGTTGGCGTCGGGCGCGACGATGAACGTGTACTTGTTCTCGTCGAGCAGGCCATAGCTCTTCTCCGAGATGACCGGAGCCAGGATCACGTCCCGGTGGTCGGGGATCACTGCCCCTCCAGTTCGTCACCGGTGGCCTTGGCGGCCTCGGTGTCGGTGGCGGTGCCGTCTGCCTCGCGCTCGAAGGTGTCCTCCACCTCGAGGTCGCTGCTGGTCTGCTCGGCCACCTCCTTGGCGAACTCGTCGTCGCTGACGCCGGCTCCGGCCGCAGCGGTCTCGCCGCTGACGTCGGCCGGGCTGCTGTCACTGCTGGTCACGGGGGGTCCTCCGAGGGTGTCAACGGCGTCGGCCAGGTCGGTCACGATGGGCTCGCCGGCCTGGACGTCGCCGCTGTCCGCGACGGCCGCATGCCCCTTGCCGGTGGGCGGCCCGGCGAGGAAGGCCGCGAGCGCTCCCTCCGTGAACACCACGTCGTCCGCGACGAGCACGTCGTAGGTGTTGAGCTGCCCGGGCGCGATGAGGTGCACCGCTGCGGCATTGCGCAGGCTCTTCCACGTCAGTGTGTCGTGGCGGTCGGCCACGACGAGCACGCTGCGGGCGGCACTGATACCGATCAAGGCAGCCACAGCAGCCTTGGTCGAGGGCGTCTGGCCGGTCACCAGCGACTGCACGACGTGCACGCGGCCGCCACGCGCCCGGTCCGATAGCGCGCACCGCAGGGCGGCAGCCTTCATCTTCTTCGGGGTCTTCTGCTCGTAGTCACGCGGCACCGGGCCGTGCACGGTGCCACCACCCACGAACTGAGGCGCGCGGGTCGAGCCCTGCCGGGCCCGGCCGGTGCCCTTCTGACGGTAGGGCTTCTTGCCGCCGCCACGGACCTCGCCCCGCGTCTTGGCCTTGTGCGTGCCCTGGCGGGCTGCGGCCAGCTGCGCGACGACTACCTGGTGGATCAGGGGGACGTTGATGGCGACGTCGAAGATGCCGGCAGGCAGCTCGACGGTGCCGGCCTCGCCCCCGTCGGCAGTCCGGACGGGGAGCACCAGGATGCTCGTGGCGCTGGTCATGTCATCCACCCCTCACCACGCCGCCGCGGCCCAGCGGGGCCTTCACGGCGGTGCGGACGAGCACGAGACCTCCGACGGGGCCGGGAACGGCGCCCTTGACGAGCAGCAGGCCCTTCTCGGCGTCGACGGCGTGGACCGTGAGCCCCAACGTGGTGGTGCGGTCATGGCCCATGCGGCCGGCCATCCGGGTGCCTCTGAAGACGCGGGCCGGCGTGGCGCAGGCGCCGACGGAGCCCGGGGAGCGGTGCACCTTCTCCACGCCGTGGCTGGCCGGCTTGCCGTGGAAACCGTGGCGCTTCATCACGCCCGCGTACCCCTTGCCCTTGCTGGTGCCGACGACGTCGACGAGTGCGCCGGCGGCGAACACCTCGGCCGTGACCTCCTGGCCGACCGTGTGCTCGGCGGCATCGGGCGTGCGCACCTCGGCAAGGTGGCGGCGGGGCGGGGTGCCAGCCTTGGCGAAGTGGCCCTTCGCTGGGCGGTTGACGCGACGCGGGTCGATGTCACCGAAGGCGAGCTGCACGGCGGCGTACCCGTCCGTCTCGGCGGTGCGGACCTGCGTGACGACGCACGGTCCTGCCTTGACCACGGTCACGGGCACCATGCGACGTTGCGCGTCGAACACCTGCGTCATCCCGAGCTTCTCGCCCAGGACGGCCTTCACGGGCTGCTGTGGCACGGCGGTCGTCCTCCTCTCGTTCGCGATGGCCGGGGGATCAGAGCTTGATGGAGATGTCGACGCCGGCCGGAAGGTCCAGGCGCATGAGCGAGTCGACGGTCTTGGGGGTCGGGTCGAGGATGTCGATCAGCCGCTTGTGCGTGCGCATCTCGAAGTGCTCGCGGCTGTCCTTGTACTTGTGCGGTGAGCGGATGACGCAGTAGACGTTCTTCTCCGTCGGCAGCGGGACGGGGCCGGCCACCGAGGCGCCCGTGCGGGTCACCGTGTCCACGATCTTGCGCGCCGAGCTGTCGATGACCTCGTGGTCGTAGGCCTTCAGTCGGATGCGGATCCGCTGCGCTGCCATGGGTGTCCCGTCCTGTCCGTCGTCTGCTGGGTGAGCCGGTCCACCCTCGACGGCGACCGGCCCGTCGATCCGGGACGGCCGCCGTCGAGGCTGGGTGCTACTTGAGGATCTTGGTGACTCGACCGGCGCCGACGGTCCGGCTGCCCTCGCGGATGGCGAAGCGCAGGCCTTCCTCCATGGCGATCGGCTGGATCAGCACGACCGACATCTCGACGTTGTCGCCCGGCATGACCATCTCGGTGCCCTCGGGGAGGGTGACGACGCCGGTCACGTCGGTGGTGCGGAAGTAGAACTGCGGGCGGTAGTTGTTGAAGAACGGCGTGTGGCGACCGCCCTCGTCCTTGCTGAGGATGTAGACGTTCGCCGCGAACTCGGTGTGCGGGGTCGTCGTGCCAGGCTTGACCACGACCTGCCCGCGCTCGACATCCTCGCGCTTGATGCCGCGCAGGAGCAGCCCGACGTTGTCCCCAGCACGCCCCTGGTCCAGCAGCTTGCGGAACATCTCGACGCCGGTCACCGTGGTGGTCTGCGTCTTCTCCTTGATGCCGACGATCTCGATCGTCTCGTTCACATTGATGATGCCGCGCTCGACGCGGCCGGTGACGACCGTGCCTCGGCCGGTGATCGTGAAGACGTCCTCGATCGGCATGAGGAAGGGCTTCTCGGTGTCCCGCTCGGGCTGCGGGATGGAGGAGTCGACCGCCGCCATGAGCTCGAGCAGCTTGTCGCTCCACTCCTTGTCGCCCTCGAGCGCCTTCAGCGCCGACACGCGGATGACGGGGAGGTCGTCGCCAGGGAACTCGTAGGCGGACAGCAGCTCGCGGACCTCGAGCTCGACGAGCTCCAGGATCTCCTCGTCGTCCACCATGTCGGCCTTGTTCAGCGCGACGACGATATAGGGGACACCCACCTGGCGGGCCAGGAGCACGTGCTCCTTGGTCTGGGGCATCGGGCCGTCGGTGGCGGCGACGACCAGGATCGCGCCGTCCATCTGGGCCGCGCCGGTGATCATGTTCTTGATGTAGTCGGCGTGGCCGGGGCAGTCGACGTGCGCATAGTGCCGCGTGTCGGTCTGGTACTCGATGTGGGCGATCGAGATCGTGATGCCGCGCGCCTTCTCCTCGGGGGCCTTGTCGATCGAGTCGAAGGGCATCAGGGGATTGAGGTCGGGGTGCGCGTCGTGCAGCACCTTGGAGATCGCCGCCGTCAGCGTCGTCTTGCCGTGGTCGATGTGACCGATGGTGCCGATGTTGACGTGCGGCTTGGTCCGCTCGAACTTGGCCTTCGCCACTGCTGTGCCTTCCTGGGTGGGTGCTGATGCCGGGACGTATACGGGTGGTGGTCTGGCTGAAGCGCTACTCGCCGCTCTGCTTCGCGATGATCTCCTTGGCCACGTTCGCCGGGACCTCGGCGTAGGAGTCGAACTGCATGGAGTAGCTCGCCCGGCCCTGGGTGCGGCCGCGCAGGTCGCCGACGTAGCCGAACATCTCCGACAGCGGCACGAGGGCGCGGACGACGCGGAGATGCCCGCGCTCCTCCATCGCCTGGATCATGCCGCGCCGGCTGTTGAGGTCGCCGATGACGTCGCCCATGTTTTCATCAGGAGTGCTGACCTCGACGGCCATCATCGGCTCCATCAGCGCGGGGTCCGCCTTGCGGGCCGCCTCCTTGATCGCCATCGAGCCGGCGATCTTGAAGGCCATCTCGGACGAGTCGACGTCGTGGTAGCTGCCGTCGGTGAGCGTCATGCGAACGTCGACCAGCGGATAGCCGGCGAGGATGCCGAACTGCAGGGCCTCCTCGGCGCCGGCCTGCACCGCCGGGATGTACTCCTTGGGGATCTTGCCGCCGGTGATGGCGTTGACGAACTCGAAGCCACCGCCCTCGGAGTCGTTGGGCTCGACGCTGATCACGACGTGGCCGTACTGCCCGCGGCCGCCGGACTGCTTGGCGTACTTGAGACTGTGCTTCTCGACCTTGCGGCGCAGCTTCTCGCGGTAGGCGACCTGCGGCTTGCCGACCGTGGCCTCGACGCCGAACTCACGGCGCATCCGGTCGACCAACACCTCCAGGTGCAGCTCGCCCATGCCCGAGATGATCGTCTGGCCGGACTCCTCGTCGGTCTGCACGACGAAGGTCGGGTCCTCCTCGGCGAGTCGCTGAATGGCGGTGCCGAGCTTCTGCTGGTCGACCTTGGTCTTGGGCTCGATGGCCACACTGATGACCGGGGCGGGGAAGGTCATCGACTCCAGCACAACCGGCTTGTCGGAGTCCGACAACGTGTCGCCGGTGGTGGTCTGCTTCAGGCCGATGACGGCGCAGATGTCGCCGGCGCCGACGGCCTCGATGTCCTCGCGCTTGTTGGCGTGCATCTGCAGCAGCCGGCCGACCTTCTCCTTGCGGTCCTTGGTGCTGTTGAGCACCTGGTCGCCGCTCTTGAGCGAGCCGGAGTAGACCCTGATGTAGGTCAGCCGCCCCATGTGGGGATCGGTCTGGATCTTGAAGGCGAGCGCCGAGAAGGGGGCGCTGTCGTCGGGGAGACGCTCGACGACGACGTTCTCGTCCTTCATCGAGTGGCCCTGGATCGCACCGACATCCAGCGGGCTGGGCAGGAAGTCTATGACGGCGTCGAGCATCGGCTGCACGCCCTTGTTCTTGAACGCCGACCCGGTCAGCACCGCCGTGACGGTGCGCTCGGTGGTGCTGCCGAGAACCGCCCGACGGATGGCCGCCTTGATCTGCGCCTGGGACAGGTCGGTGCCCTCGAGATAGGCCTCCATGACCTCGTCGTCCACCTCGCCCAGGGTCTCGATCAGTCGCTCGCGCCACTCCGCGGCCTGGTCCGCCAGCTCAGCCGGGATGTCGACGATGTCGTAGGACGCGCCCTTGTCCTCGTTGGTCCACAGCAGGCCCTTCATCTGGACCAGGTCGATGACACCGACGAAATCGCCCTCGCTGCCCCAGGGCAGCTGGATGACCAGCGGCACCGCGCCGAGGCGCGAGACGATCATGTCGACGGTGCGGTAGAAGTCGGCACCGGTGCGGTCCATCTTGTTGATGAAGCAGATGCGCGGCACGCTGTACTTGTCGGCCTGGCGCCACACCGTCTCGGTCTGCGGCTCGACGCCGGCGACGCTGTCATAGACCGCCACGGCACCGTCGAGCACGCGCAGGCTGCGCTCCACCTCCACCGTGAAGTCCACGTGGCCCGGAGTGTCGATGATGTTGATGCGGTGATCAGCCCAGGCGCATGTCGTCGCGGCGGACGTGATGGTGATGCCGCGCTCCTGCTCCTGCTCCATCCAGTCCATCACCGCGGCGCCCTCGTGCACCTCGCCGATCTTGTAGCTGACGCCGGTGTAGAACAGGATCCGCTCAGTCGTGGTGGTCTTGCCCGCGTCGATGTGCGCCATGATCCCGATGTTGCGGGTGCGCTCAAGGGGATAGTCGAAGCTTGCCATGGTGTCCTCCTCTACCAGCGGTAGTGGGCGAAGGCCTTGTTGGACTCGGCCATCTTGTGGGTGTCCTCGCGCTTCTTCACGGCGGCTCCGAGCCCATTGCTGGCATCGAGGAGCTCGTTCATGAGGCGCTCGGTCATGGTCTTCTCGCGGCGTCCGCGGCTGTACTGGACGAGCCACCGCAGGCCGAGGGTGGTGCTGCGGCCGGCGCGCACCTCGATCGGCACCTGATATGTCGCTCCACCCACCCGGCGGCTCTTGACCTCGATGGTCGGCTTGATGTTGTCCAGGGCGCGCTTGAGTGTGACGACCGGGTCAGTCCCGGTCTTGTCGCGGGTGCCCTCGAGGGCGCCGTAGACGATGCGCTCGGCGACCGACTTCTTCCCGTCGAGCAGGACTTTGTTGACGAGCGCGGTCACCAACGGCGAGCTGAAAACCGGGTCGATGACGACCGGATGCTTCGGAGCGGGTCCCTTGCGGGGCATATCAGCTCTTCTCCTTCTTTGCACCGTAACGACTGCGGGCCTGCTTGCGGTTGCGGACACCCTGGGTGTCCAGCGATCCCCGAATGATCTTGTACCGAACGCCCGGGAGATCCTTCACCCGGCCGCCGCGCACGAGCACGATCGAGTGCTCCTGCAGGTTGTGCCCGACGCCCGGGATATACGCCGTGACCTCCACCCCGGAGGTCAGCCGCACCCGGGCGACCTTCCGCAGCGCGGAGTTGGGCTTCTTCGGCGTCGTCGTATAGACGCGGGTGCACACGCCGCGACGCTGCGGGCTCCCCTTGAGCGCCGGGGTCTTGGCCTTGTTGACCTTGTCCTGGCGGCCCTTGCGGACCAGCTGCGAGATCGTGGGCACCGCTGCCTTCCCTGTCGCATTGCGTCTGTCGTGAGGTCGTCCGACCCACGCGGTCGGGCGTGTCGTCACGTCCCGGAGCGGTTGTGCTGCTCGCGACCGGGGGCGGACCCTCGCCCGCGCCCCTCCGACCCGCCGCGCAACCTCCGGGGAGGCTGCACAGTGCTCCGGAGAGGCTGCACTGTGGCGGTACCGTGCGGGCGCGCAGGTGCGCCCGGGCAAGCCCAGGCACGTCGGCAAACACTACCCGTGCCGCGCTGCGGGGTCAAAACGAGGGAGCGCGGCCCAGCGCGGACCTGCCCATCAGCCTGCCCGCCGGTGATCCGCTGGTGATCCGGGGAGCCGGCTCTGGCCCACGAATGCCAGCACGCGCTGGGTGGGCCAGGCGGTGCCGAGCAGCTGCTCCACCGCGGGGGCTGTGCTCGCCAGGACCGTCGGGGGGCCGCCGGGCTCGTCCCGCCGGGCGGCGAGCACGGGGAGGCCGCGCAGCCCCCACAGCGGCAGCTCATTGGCGATCGTGCCGACAAGCACCAACCCGGGCCGGTCCCAGGCGGACCGGACACGCTCCGCCTCGCCCGGCGGCAGCGACAGCCAGATGCTGAAGCAGAGCCGGTGGCTGCTGTCGAGCGGGACCGGCAGCAGCACGCGGGCGAAGAGGCGGTCCTGCACCGCGATGGTGGCGACCGCCAGCGCGTCGTCACCGTCCATGACGCCGGACAGCTCGTCGGGCAGACGGAAGCAGAGCACGCTCGTGTCGTCCGGCAGGTCGTCGGCACAGTCGGGGCAGGAGCAGGTGTCGGTCATGCCCACACGGTGCCGCCGCCCTCCGACACTTTGCTACCGGACCGTGAGCTGGACCGCGCCGGTGTGCACGTCGTAGATCCCGCCGACGACGGGCATGGCGGCCTGCAGGTAGGGCAGCGAACGGACCCGTTGCACGTCGTGCTCGAGAGTGGCCTGCTGGTCGTCGATGGTGTGGAAGTCCAGGCTCCGGCTGTCGACACCTGTGCGCGTGAGGACGGCGGCGTGCACCATCTCGTCGCTCGCCTTCGCCATGCCGCAGTCGGTGTGGGCGATCACCATGACCCGTTCCACCCCGAGCAGGTGGTGGGCCAGCACCAGGCTCCGCAACACGTCGTCGGTGACGCGCGCCCCCGCCGTACGCAGGATCTTGGCGTCGCCCGGCGCGAGCCCCAGCATGCCGAGCGGATCGATCCGGGAGTCCATGCAGGTGACCACCGCGAGCCCCCGGGCCGCCGCACCGGGGAGCCCTGCGTCGGTGAAGAATCGCTGGTAGTCGGCGTTCGCGGCCAGCACGTCGTCGAAAGCGTCCATGCCACCGATCCTGCCGCACCCTGTCGCCGCACCCCGTCGCCGAACCCCTGTCGCCGGCCGCCCAGCTCGTCGGCGGCGGGTGGTCCGCGGTCATATCAGCGGGTGCGGCGTCCAGCCTGCGGCGAGCTTGTCCGCGGTCTCGACGACCTTGCGGGCCCGGGTCGCCGGCCGCTTGACCGCCCCGATGCGGTAGAGCACGGCGTAGCGGTTGCTCCCGGTGAGCGCGTCATAGGCCGCGCGGGCGCCCGGCACGGCGTCCAGCGCCGCCGCGAGGTCGGGGGGCAGCTCGGCCGTGCGGGCCCCGGCGTAGGCCGCTGCCCATCGGCCGTCGGCTTGGGCCGCCTCGACCTGGGCCAGGCCCGGCGGTTGCATCCGTCCCGCCGCGGTCAGCGCGGCGACCTTGTCGACGTTGACCTTCGACCACCGGCTGCCGGCCCGGCGAGGGGTGAACCGCTGCAGGTAGTGGTGGTCCATGCCAGCGGGACCGGGCGCCTTCTGCCCGTCGATCCACCCCCAGCACAGCGCCACGTCCAGCGCCTGGGCGTAGCTCACGGACGGCTCGGGGCAGCCCTTCTTCCCGCAGCGCAGCCAGATCCCCGCCGCAGTCGCGTGGTGCTCGGCAAGCCAGCCGGCCAGCTCCGTCGGCCCGGGGAAGCCCAGCTCCGGCAATCCGTCGCGGGATCCGTCGTGCGACACGTTCCGGTCAGCCGGCCTGGTCGGCCCGGTCGGGTGTGCCGTCGCCGCTGCCACCCATGACGGCAAAGACGGCGCCGGTGGTGTCGGCCAGCGTGACCATCCGCCCCCACGGGGTGTCGAACGCGGGCGCCAGCACGCCGCCGCCGGCCTCGGTGGTCGTCGCAGCCGCGACGTCGGTGTCGGGGACCAGGAAGCAGGGCAGCCATCCGGTCGGAACTCCTGGCGGCGCCTCCGCGAGACCGCCGAGCGGCACCCCGTCCGGCCAGGCGAACGTGGTGTAGAAGGCCCGCGCGGCCGCGGGGTCGGTCGCCCTGAGGTCCTCCCAGACCAGGCCGCCGGGCTGGTTGACGATCTCGGCGCCGATGAACGTCCCGTGCTGCCACGCGCCGAAGGCCGCGCCATTCGGGTCCAGGGCGACCACCATGCTCCCCAGGTCGCCCACCGGGTGCGGGCCGGCGACCACGGTGCCGCCGGCGGTCGTGATCGAGGCGACCGTGGCATCGAGGTCGTCGCTCGAGACGTAGACCGTCCACGCCTGCGGGGCATCGGCCATCGGCACCAGGCCGGCCGTCAGGTGGCCGTCGCGTTGCGCGTTGGCGTAGTGGTGGAATTCCGGCCGGCTCGCCAGCCAGGTCCAGCCCAGGACGGAGGCGTAGAGCGCCTTCGCGGCCGGCGCGTCGGAGGTGGCCAGGTCGACCCAGCAGGGGGTCCCGGGCGGCCAGGGCAGCGTCCGGATGCTCATGGTGGTCACCGTGGCACGAGCGCTCCTACCGTGGGGCGCATGCCGGCGACACCGACCGCGGGACAGCTGCAGGCGGCGTACGGCGCGACCCTGCCCGACCTCCTCGCCCAGGGCCTGCGCCTGCTCCTCTGCGGCATCAACCCCTCCCTCTACAGCGGCCACGTCGGGCTGCACTTCGGGCGCCCCGGCAACCGGCTCTGGACCGTGCTGCACACCAGCGGCCTCACCACCCGCCGGCTCGCACCGGCAGACGCGGACGAGCTGCTCGCCGCCGGCATCGGCGTGACCAACCTGGTCGCCCGCTCCACGGCGCGCGCCGACGAGCTGACCGCCTCGGAGCTGCGTGACGGCGTGGCCCGGCTCACCGCGACCGCGGAGCTGTGGCGGCCACGGTGGGTGGCGGTGCTCGGGATCTCGGCGTACCGGACCGCCTTCGGCCGCCCCCGTGCCGTCGTCGGGCGGCAGGACGAGCGGCTCGGGCCCAGCGGCCTGTGGGTGCTGCCGAACCCGAGCGGCTTGAACGCGACCTACCAGCTACCGGCTCTGACCACGCTGTACGCCGAACTGGGCGAGGCGGCCGGTGGCTGACCGGCCGGTGAGTCTGCCGACGACACTGCCGGAGTACGCCGGGGCCGCGCGCGAGCTGCTGTCCGATGGTGCCTGGGCCTACTACGCCGGGGGTGCCGGCGACGAGCTGACGCTGCGGGACAACGTCGCGGCGTGGGCGCGTTGGGCCCTGCGGCCCCGGGTGCTCGTGGACGTCAGCACGGTGGACGCGGGGGTCACCGTGTTGGGCAAACGATGGGCCCACCCCGTGGCGGCGGCGCCGATGGCCTTCCAGGTGGGGGCCCACCCGGACGGCGAGGTGGGGCTCGCCAGGGCCTGCGAGGCCGTCGCCTCGACGTACGCCCTGTCGACATCGGCCTCGGTGTCGGTGCCGGAACTGGCCGCCGCGGTGCCAGGGGTGCGGCGGTGGTTCCAGCTCTATGTCCGGGGGGGCGTCGACGGGGCGCGGCGGCAGATCGAGGAGGCGGTGGCGCACGGCTACGCCGCGGTGCTGCTCACGGTGGACCTGCCGGTGCTCGGCACCCGCGACCGGGAGCTGCGCCACCCCTGGGACCCCGACCCTGGCCTGACCACGATCGCCGCGTCCGGGGCGCCGCTGGCGGCGCTGTCCTGGCGCGACCTGGAGACCCTGGTGGCCGCCTGCCCGGTGCCGCTGCTCGCCAAGGGGGTGCTCGACACCAGGGACGCGCGGCAGGCCGTCGAGGCCGGCTGCGCGGGGGTGGTGGTCAGCAACCACGGCGGGCGCCAGCTCGACCGGGTGCTGCCGACGGCGCTGGCGCTGCCCGAGGTGGTCGCCGAGGTCGGGTCCGAGGTCGACGTGCTCGTCGACGGGGGCGTGCGACGCGGGGTCGACATCGTGACCGCCCTCGCGCTCGGCGCCCGCGCCGTGCTGGTCGGACGCCCACTGCTCTGGGGGCTCGCCGTGGGAGGCGCGGCGGGTGCCCAGCGGGTGCTGGAGCTGCTGGTCGGCGAGGTCGAAACGGCGCTGGCGCTGCTCGGCGTGCCGCGGGCCGTGGACCTGACCCCGGACGCGGTCACCCCGGCCCCCTGGCGCTAGCCCCAGCGCTAGCCCTGATCATCTGACGATCTGACGATGGCGACGTGCTGGCGACGAAGGGGGACGGCCGAGGCCGGGCCCCCTCACGGGGACCCGGCCTCGGGATGCTGCTGGCGCCGCGCTAGCCGGCGTACAACTCAGCGGTTGTAGCTGCCGTAGTCGTACTCGTCGAGCGGCACGGCCTGGCCGGAGCCCGTCCCGAACGCGTACTCCGGGTCGTCGTAGCCGGCCATCGTGTAGACCTGCGCGCGCGCCTCCTCGGTGGGCTCCACCCGGATGTTGCGGTAGCGAGGCATGCCCGTACCGGCCGGGATCAGCTTGCCGAGGATGACGTTCTCCTTCAGCCCGAGCAGCGAGTCGCTGCGGGCGTTGATCGCGGCGTCGGTGAGCACCCGGGTCGTCTCCTGGAAGGAGGCGGCGGACAGCCACGAGTCGGTCGCGAGCGAGGCCTTGGTGATGCCCATCAGGACCGGGCGGGCGGAGGCCGGCTGGCCACCGTCCTCCACGATCCGGCGGTTCTCCGCCTCGAAGCGGGTGCGCTCGACCAGCTCGCGGGGCAGCAGGTCGGTGCCACCGCTCTCCAGGATGGTCACCCGCTTGAGCATCTGGCGGATGATCGTCTCGATGTGCTTGTCGTGGATCGGCACGCCCTGGCTGCGGTAGACCTCCTGGACCTCCTGGACCAGGTGCAGCTGCACCTGGCGGGGGCCCTGGATGCGCAGCACCTCGTGCGGGTCGACGGCACCCTCGGTCAGCTTGTCGCCGACCTCGACGTGGCCGCCGTCCTCCACGAGCAGCCGGGCCCGGCGGGCCACGGCGTACTCGATCTCCTCGCTGCCGTCGTCCGGGGTCACCGTGATCTTGCGGTTCTTGTCGGTGTCCTCGATGGCGACGCGGCCTGCGACCTCGGTGATCGGCGCCTTGCCCTTGGGCACCCGGGCCTCGAAGAGCTCGACGACGCGCGGGAGGCCGTGGGTGATGTCGTCACCGGCGATGCCGCCGGTGTGGAAGGTGCGCATGGTGAGCTGGGTGCCTGGCTCACCGATCGACTGGGCGGCGACGATGCCCACCGCCTCGCCGACGTCGACGAGCTTGCCGGTGGCCAGCGAGCGGCCGTAGCACTTGGCGCAGACACCGAGGGCCGCACCGCAGGTGAGCACCGAGCGCACCCGCACGGTGTCGACACCGGCCGCGACCAGCGCGTCGATCTTCACGTCGCCGAGGTCACCGCCTGCTTCGACGATCTGCTCGCCGGTCTGCGGGTGGGTCATCTCGGTGCTGACCGAGCGGGCATAGGCGGAGGTCTCCACCAGGGCGTCCTTGACCAGCACGCCCTCCCGGTTGACGGCGGCGATGCGCAGCGTGATGCCCCGCTCGGTGCCGCAGTCGTCCTCGCGGATGATGACGTCCTGGCTGACGTCGACCAGGCGGCGGGTGAGGTAGCCCGAGTCGGCGGTGCGCAACGCGGTGTCCGCGAGCCCCTTGCGGGCGCCGTGGGTGCTGATGAAGTACTCCAGCACCGTCAGACCCTCGCGGAAGTTGTGCTTGATGGGACGCGGGATGATCTCGCCCTTGGGGTTGGCCACCAACCCGCGCATGCCGGCGAGCTGCCGGATCTGCATCGGGTTGCCGCCGCCGCCGCCCTTGACCATCATCCAGATCGGGTTGTCCGACGGGAAGTGGTCCTCCATGGCCTTGGACACCTCGGCGGTGGCCTTGGTCCAGATCTCGATGAGCTCCTGACGGCGCTCCTCGTCGGTGATCACGCCGCGGTCGTACTGCTTCTCGATCCGCTCCGCCTTGCCCTCGGCGTCGGCCAGGATGGCCTCCTTCTCCGGGGGGGCGACGACGTCGTCGAAGGCGACCGTGGCGCCGGACCGGGTGGCCCAGCGGAAGCCGGTCTCCTTGATCGCGTCGAGGCAGGCAGCGACGGTGACCTTGGGGTAGCGCTCGGCCAGGTCGTTGATGACGTCGCCGAGGGCTCGCTTGTTGATCTCGGCGTTGACGAACGGCGCGTCGACCGGCAGGGCCTCGTTGAACAGGGCCCGGCCCAACGTGGTCACCAGGTGGATCGGGTCGCCGTCGACGTAGCCGGCCGGCGCGGTCCACCCGATCGGCGGCACGAGGTCGCGCTGGCGGATGGTGACCTCGGCGCGCACATCGAGCACCCCGCGGTCGGCGGCCATCTGCGCCTCGTTGACCGAGCCGAAGATCCGGCCGGTGCCCACCGCGTCCGGGCGGACGGTGGTGAGGAAGTAGATGCCGGTGACCATGTCCTGGCCGGGCATCGTGATCGGTCGGCCGGAGGCCGGCGAGAGGATGTTGTTGCTGGACAGCATGAGGATGCGGGCCTCGGCCTGCGCCTCCGCCGACAGCGGCAGGTGCACGGCCATCTGGTCGCCGTCGAAGTCGGCGTTGAAGGCGCCGCAGACCAGCGGGTGGATCTGGATGGCCTTGCCCTCGACCAGCTGCGGCTCGAAGGCCTGGATGCCGAGCCGGTGCAACGTGGGCGCACGGTTGAGCAGCACGGGGTGCTCGGAGATGACCTCCTCCAGCACGTCCCACACCACCGGGCGGGCGCGCTCGACCATCCGCTTGGCCGACTTGATGTTCTGCGCGTGGTTCATGTCCACCAGTCGCTTCATCACGAACGGCTTGAACAGCTCCAGCGCCATCTGCTTGGGCAGCCCGCACTGGTGCAGCTTCAGCTGCGGGCCGACCACGATGACCGAGCGGCCGGAGTAGTCGACGCGCTTGCCCAGCAGGTTCTGGCGGAAGCGGCCCTGCTTGCCCTTGAGCATGTCCGACAGGGACTTCAGCGGCCGGTTGCCCGGGCCGGTGACGGGGCGGCCGCGACGGCCGTTGTCGAACAGCGCGTCGACGGCCTCCTGCAGCATCCGCTTCTCGTTGTTGACGATGATCTCGGGGGCGCCGAGGTCGAGCAGCCGCTTGAGCCGGTTGTTGCGGTTGATCACCCGGCGGTAGAGGTCGTTGAGGTCGCTGGTGGCGAACCGGCCGCCGTCGAGCTGCACCATCGGGCGCAGGTCCGGCGGGATGACCGGCACGCAGTCCAGCACCATGCCCATCGGGCTGTTGCGGGTGTTCAGGAACGCCGACACCACGCGCAGCCGCTTGAGCGCCCGCTCGCGCTTCTGGCCCTTGCCGCTGCGGATGATCTCGCGAAGGTTCTCCGCCTCGGCCTCCAGGTCGAAGGACTCCAGCCGGCGCTGCAGCGCCTCGGCGCCCATGCCGCCCGAGAAGTACGCGCCGAAGCGGTCGCGCAGCTCGCGGAAGAGCATCTCGTCGGCGACGAGGTCCTGGACCTTCATCTTCTTGAAGGTGTCGAGCACCTCGTCGAGGCGGTCCAGCTCGCGCTGGGCGCGGTTGCGGATCTGGGTCATCTCGCGCTCGGCGCTGTCGCGCACCTTGCGCTTGGCGTCGCCCTTGGCGCCCTCGGCCTCCAGCGCGCCGATGTCACCCTCGAGCCGCTTCGCGCGCTCCTCGACGTCGCTGTCGCGCTTGTCGGCGACCCGCTTGCGCTCGACGCCCATGGATGCCTCGATCGAGGCGAGGTCGCGGTGGCGGGCCTCGTCGTCGACCTCGGTCACGACGTACGCCGCGAAGTAGATGATCTTCTCGAGGTCCTTGGGGGCGAGGTCCAGCAGATACCCCAGCCGGGACGGGACGCCCTTGAAATACCAGATGTGGGTCACCGGGGCGGCAAGCTCGATGTGGCCCATCCGCTCACGGCGGACCTTGGCCCGGGTGACCTCCACGCCGCAGCGCTCGCAGATGATCCCCTTGAAGCGGACCCGCTTGTACTTCCCGCAGTAGCACTCCCAGTCCCGGGTCGGGCCAAAGATCTTCTCGCAGAACAGGCCGTCCTTCTCCGGCTTGAGCGTGCGGTAGTTGATCGTCTCGGGCTTCTTCACCTCGCCGTGGCTCCACTGGCGGATGTCGTCCGCCGTCGCGAGGCCGATGCGCAGCTCATCAAAGAAGTTGACGTCGAGCACCATGTAGCACTTCTCTCTTTGCTCTGTCTTGTCGCTGTGGGCTGAAGGCTGTGGTCCGGTGGGTCTTGACCTGCGCGGACGCCCGTCCCGGCACGAGCTGGGCGGGCGTCCGCGACCGTTTACATGTCGTCGACGCTGCTCGGCTCACGCCGGGAGAGGTCGATGCCGAGCTCCTCGGCCGCCCGGAAGACGTCCTCGTCGGTGTCACGCATCTCGATGGCCATGCCGTCGCTGGAGAGCACCTCGACGTTCAGGCACAGCGACTGCATCTCCTTGATGAGCACCTTGAAGGACTCGGGAATGCCTGGCTCGGGGATGTTCTCGCCCTTGACGATGGCCTCGTAGACCTTCACCCGGCCGAGCACGTCGTCGGACTTGATCGTCAGGAGCTCCTGCAACGCGTACGCCGCGCCGTAGGCCTGCATCGCCCACACCTCCATCTCGCCGAACCGCTGGCCGCCGAACTGGGCCTTGCCGCCCAGCGGCTGCTGCGTGATCATCGAGTAGGGGCCGGTGGAGCGGGCGTGGATCTTGTCGTCCACGAGGTGGAGCAGCTTCAGGATGTAGATGTAGCCGACGCTGACCGGCTCGGGGAAGGGCTCACCGGAGCGGCCGTCGAACAGCCGGGTCTTGCCGGTGTGGTCGATCAGCCGCTCGCCGTCCCGGGTGAGCTGGGTGGAGTCCAGCAGGCCGGCGATCTCCTCGTCGCGCGCCCCGTCGAAGACCGGCGTGGCGACCTTCTGGCCCGGCTCACCCTGGCGCACCTGGTCGGGCATGGTGGCCGCCCACTCGGGGTTGCCCTCGACCTGCCAGCCGGTCTTGGCGACCCACCCGAGGTGGGTCTCCAGGATCTGGCCGATGTTCATCCGGCGGGGGACGCCGTGCGGGTTCAGCACCACGTCGACCGGGGTCCCGTCGGCGAGGAACGGCATGTCCTCCTGCGGCAGGATCCGGCTGATGACGCCCTTGTTCCCGTGCCGGCCGGCGAGCTTGTCGCCGTCCTGGATCTTGCGCTTCTGGGCGACATAGACCCGGACCAGCTCGTTGACGCCGGGGGGCAGCTCGTCGCCGTCCTCGCGGCTGAACACGCGGACGCCGATGACCTTGCCGGACTCCCCGTGCGGCACCTTGAGGCTGGTGTCGCGGACCTCGCGGGCCTTCTCCCCGAAGATCGCGCGCAGCAGCCGCTCCTCCGGGGTCAGCTCGGTCTCGCCCTTGGGCGTGACCTTGCCGACCAGCACGTCGCCAGGGCTGACCTCGGCGCCGATGCGGATGATGCCGCGCTCGTCGAGGTCGGCGAGGACCTCCTCCGAGACGTTGGGGATATCGCGGGTGATCTCCTCGGCGCCGAGCTTGGTGTCGCGGGCGTCGACCTCGTGCTCCTCAATGTGGATCGAGGTGAGCACGTCGTCCTGGACGAGGCGCTGCGACAGGATGATCGCGTCCTCGTAGTTGTGGCCCTCCCACGGCATGAAGGCGACCAGCAGGTTCTTGCCCAGCGCCATCTCGCCGTTCTCCGTGCAGGGCCCGTCGGCGATGACCTGGCCGGCCTCGACCCGGTCGCCGGCCTCGACGATCGGCTTCTGGTTGATGCAGGTGCCCTGATTAGACCGGACGAACTTCTGCAGCCGGTATGTCGTGCGGACGCCGTCGTCGGCCATCACGGTGATGTAGTCGGCGGAGAGGTCCTCCACCACGCCGGTCGTCGTACACACCAGCACGTCGCCGGCGTCCTTGGCAGCGCGGGCCTCCATGCCGGTGCCGACCAGCGGGGAGTCGCTGCGCAGCAGGGGCACGCTCTGGCGCTGCATGTTGGACCCCATGAGCGCGCGGTTGGCGTCGTCGTGCTCCAGGAACGGGATCATGGCGGTCGCGACCGAGACCATCTGGCGCGGGGAGACGTCGATGTAGTCGACGTCTGTCGGCGGGATGAACTCCACGGCCTCCTTGCGCCGCACCAGCACCCGGTCGTCGCTGAAGCTGCCGTCGGCGGCGAGCGGGCTGTTGGCCTGCGCGACGACGAAGCGGTCCTCCTCGTCGGCGGTCAGGTAGTCGACCTGGTCGGTCACGGTGCCGCCGACGACCTTGCGATACGGCGTCTCGACGAAGCCGAAGGCATTCACCCTGGCGTAGGTCGACAGCGAGCCGATCAGGCCGATGTTCGGACCCTCCGGGGTCTCGATCGGGCACATGCGGCCGTAGTGGCTGGGGTGCACGTCGCGCACCTCGAAGCCGGCGCGCTCACGGGACAGGCCACCCGGGCCGAGGGCGGACAGCCTGCGCTTGTGGGTCAGCCCGGCGAGCGGGTTGGTCTGGTCCATGAACTGGCTCAGCTGGGAGGTCCCGAAGAACTCCTTGATGCTCGCCACCACCGGCCGGATGTTGATCAGGGTCTGCGGCGTGATCGCCTCGACGTCCTGGGTGGTCATCCGCTCGCGGACGACGCGCTCCATCCGGCCGAGGCCGGTGCGGACCTGGTTCTGAATGAGTTCGCCGACGGTGCGCAGGCGGCGGTTGCCGAAGTGGTCGATGTCGTCGACCTCGCGGCCATCCTCGCCGGCGTGCAGCCGCACGATGTAGTCGATCGTCGCGACGATGTCGTCCTCGGTGAGGACGCCCTGCACGAGCGGCAGCTCCAGCTGCAGCTTCTTGTTCACCTTGTAGCGGCCGACCTTGTCCAGGTCGTAGCGCTTGGGGTTGAAGAACAGGTTGTCCAGCAGGGTCTGCGCGGCGTCGCGGGTCGGCGGCTCACCCGGGCGCAGCTTGCGGTAGATGTCGATGAGCGCCTCGTCGGTGGTCGAGACGTGGTCCTTCTCCAGCGTCAGCCGCATCGACTCATAGGAGCCGAAGCGCTCCAGGATGCGGGCGTCGTCCCAGCCGAGAGCCTTCAGCAGCACCGTCACCGGCTGCTTGCGCTTGCGGTCCACGCGCACGCCGACGCTGTCGCGCTTGTCGATCTCGAACTCCAGCCAGGCACCCCGGCTCGGGATGACCTTGCAGCTGAAGATCTCCTTGTCGGACGTCTTGTCCAGGTTGCGGTCGAAATACACACCGGGGCTGCGGACCAGCTGGCTGACCACGACCCGCTCGGTGCCGTTGATGACGAAGGTGCCCTTGGGCGTCATGAGCGGGAAATCACCCATGAACACGGTCTGGCTCTTGATCTCGCCGGTGGTGTTGTTGGTGAACTCCGCGGTGACGAACAGCGGCGCCGCGTAGGTCATGTCCTTGTCCTTGCACTCCTCCACGGAGTACTTCGGCGGCTCGAACCGATGGTCGCGGAAGCTCAGCGACATCGACTGGCCGAAGTCCTCGATGGGGGAGATCTCCTCGAAGATCTCCTCCAGGCCCGACGACAGTGGGACCTCGTCCTCGCGACCGGCCTCGACGGCGGCCTGCACGCGGGCCTGCCACCCGTCGTTGCCGACGAGGCGGTCGAAGGAGGCGGTCTGCAGGGCGAGGAGGTCCGGGACCTCAAGCGGCTCGATGATCTTGGCGAACGAAACGCGGCGGGCGGTGGTGCTGGCGGCCAAGAGGTGTCCTCTCGAGTCCTGCTCCCGTGGGCGGGCGGAAACAGGGTGAACGGCGGGTGGGCTGCGCTGCTGCTCGGGCGAGGTGCTGAGCGTGCGACGTGCTCGTCAGCACCAGCGCGCACACCGACGGGCCCGGCGCACGGCGGCGGGTCGAAGGCGGACACGGAGGTGGACGTGCGGGGGCGGGCGGGGGATCGGTTTAGGAGGGCAGCGCAACGTCACACTCTAAGCAGTCGCCGCAGGTTTGTCCACTGCGGCACCGCTGGCGAGCGCACCCGGTCCGATCGTCGGCTCCGTGGGCCGTCGGGAGACGAGCGTGGGGCCGTGCGGCCCCGGCGTCAAGCCCCCAGCGCGGCGGCGGCCAACCCGAGGGGCGGCCGGCACACCGTCAGGCAGCCGGGCCGCCCTGGTCGACCAGCCACCGGCCGCCGACGTGCTTCATGACGAGGGTGAACGCTTCAGGTGCCACCGTGGGTGCCGGAGTGCTGGCCTTGGTGCTCGTCTGGTCGAGGTAGATCAGCACCCGCACCGTGTTGCTGTCCGGCACGTCGATCACCTGCGCCTGCCGGACTGCGATGGAGGCCGTCACCCTGCCGTCCACGATCAGCTTGTCGAGGGGGCCCAGCGTCTTGACGAGGTCGGCACCCAGCCGCGGCGTCACCACCTCCAACACGGCCGCCCTGGTCGCCTCGACCTTGGTGAAGTCGACCGCCCCGAACTTGGGCATGGCCGCCGAGGCCGCGGCCAGCGCGTCTCGACGGGACGCCTCGTCACGCCCGTGATGGTCCCGCGCGACCAGCAGCAGGGCGAAGGTGACCACCAGGCCGATGAGCAGCACGGACAGGGCAGCGACGTAGGCTGTGAGCAGCCGGCCGGCGCGGACGTGCCCGCGGCGCACCACCTGCCCGTCGGCCGCCACCGGGACCTCCGCGGTCGCGGTGGGCGAGCCGGGCGCGGCTGACGCGGTGCTCACTTGGCCGCCACCGGGCTGACGGTGTCCAGGGCCACCGTCTTCCAGGTGCCGCCCGTGCGTTGCAGCTTCACAGTCCAGCGATTGATGGCCGGCACGCCGCCCGGCTTGGCGGCACTGGTCCGCCTGATCTTCGTCAGCACCAGTGCCGTCGCCGTGTCGCCCTGGGCCTGCGCCGTGGAGACCACGGCGCTGCCGGTGATCACCACCTTGTCGGCCGCCCCGATGCTCTTGAGCACCGGCAGGTTGGCCGCGAACTCCTTCTGCAGCGACCCGTCGGTGTCGCGCTGCATCCGAGCGGCCCAGTCGTCGAGTTTGGTGAAGTCCTGGTTGTTGAAGTCGTTGAGCGTCTGCCGGGCGGCGGCGGCGGCCCCGGACCTGGCGTCGTCCTGCTGCTGGCGGCGGTGCAGGGAGATGCCGGCCACCACCACACCGACGATGGCCGTCAGGACCAGCAGGGTCAGCAGGGCGCCCGCGACGCGCAGGCCGCGCGGGTTGCGCGGTCTGGGCACCCGCACGAGACCGGCCGAGCTGTCCGCCGGCAGGACGACCGGCAGGGCCGGCACGGGCCCGGTGCGGTGAGGCTCGTTGGCTGCCGGCGGCGGCACGGCAGCGACGGGCTCGGCGCCTACCCCGGCCGGTACTCCGGCCGCGACTCCGGCCGGGACGGGCGGCGCCACGGCGGAGAGGACCGCGCCGTCGTCCGGCTCCTTGGGCGCCGCAGACTCGGCCGCCCGCTGCCGGAGTCGCTCCAGGGCACTCCCCGCGGCCGGCGGGGGCGTCATGACGGGCTCGGCGGGGCTGGTCGGGTCGTCGCGGTCGGGCACGGCACCTCGAAGGACGGGCGCGACGTGCGCGCGGGGGCGGGAGACTCGGGGTCCGCGTTCATCAACGAGCGAGGGGGGAGCTGGGTGCCCCGGCCTCGCCCGCTCAGAAGCCGGACACCGGTCCGAGGTACAGCTCCTTCCACCCCTCCCCGGGGTAGACGAAGGCGTTCGCGTTGACCGGCTTCAGGATGTAGCTCGTGCCGTCGGGGGCCCCGACGACTTGGTTGAGCGGGTCGTAGCCGACGGCCCGGGCCACGCTGTTGCCGGACAGGTCGCCGGTGGAACCGTCCGTGCTGGCGGCAGCGGCACCTCCCGGCTTGAGCGCCGGGTCGGTGGTGTCCCCCGGCGGCCGGGGGGCGTTGCGTGAGCCCTTGACCTCGGTCGGTGAGTTCGTCGGCAGGTTGCAAAAGGCGCCGGTGTTGGCCGGCACGTCGCTCGGGGTGGCCTCCCCGCTGCGCTTCTTGGTTGCTTCGTAGCCGCTGGTGCAGACCGGGACCGCCTGATCGAAGTTCAGCCCGAAGTGCGAGGTGCCGTCACCCGGCGCGTTGTAGAAGCCGTTGCGGATGTCCTCGGGGTAGACCAGCAGCAGCTGCTTGATGGCGGGCAGCCGCAGGTCCTGGATCTGGCCCAGGGTGATCAGATTATTGAGCAGCGACGGGAGCTTGCCTTCGTTCTCCTTCAGCAGCGCGTCGAGCTGCTGGGCGGAGTAGATGCCGTGGGTGAAGGTGGCCGTGATGTCGGGGTTGCTGTCGCGCAGCTGCTGCACCACCGAGGCCAGCCGCCGGGCGCTGTCCTTGAAAGCTCCGCTGGTGTAGTTCGCCGTAGCCAGCACCTGCTTGCTCTGCTGGATCAGCTGCAGCTGCTGCGGCAGGTTGTCCGACAGCGTCTTGGTGAGGTGGTTGCCCCGGTCGATGAGCGCGGTGAGGGTCGGGCCGAGATTGTCGGTCGCCTTGCCGAGCTCGTCGACGACCACCCGCAGGTCCTCGCGCGGCACGCTGTTGACCAGCTTGTCGAGCCCGACCAGGAAGTCGCTGTCCGACAGTGGGGTCCTGGTGTGCTCCAACGGGATGGTGTCGCCCTCGCGCAGCATCGGACCGGCGGCCGACAGCGGCTGCAGATCGACGTACTGCTCGCCCACGAACGACAGGTCGGCCACCACGGCATCGGTGTCGCGCGGCACCTGCTTCCCCTTGTCGATCATCAGCTCGGCGGCCACGCCGTCTTTGGTCAGCTTCAGGGCGCCGACCCTGCCGACCCCGACACCGCGGTAGGTCACCTCGGCGTTGGCGAAGATCCCGCCGCTCTTGGCGAAGTAGGCGGTGACCTTGAAGGGTCGGTTGATCACTTTGTCGAATCCGACGTACTGGAAGCCCGCGAGCCCCATGAACAGCAGCCCGAGGAGGGCGAACAGCACCAGCTGCACCCTGACCTGACGCGAGATCACCTGCCACCTCCCAGCAACGTCGCGAGCCCGCTGCCGGGACTCTGCGTGGTCTGGGCCGCCCCCGGCGACCCGCTGTCGGCCGGCGCAGGCTGGCTGCCCGCGCTCGGGGCTGGCGAGGCGGACGGCGCGGTGGACGCGGCGCCCGGCTGCCCGGTCAGACCACCAGACAGGCCACCCACCACCCCGCCGACGCCACCGCCCGGGAGACCGGGGAGGCTGGCTCCGGTGGTGGGCACCAACCCCCCGGTCACGCCGTTGACCACGCCACCGAGTGTCCCGCACCCGCTGGGCACCGCGCCGGGAAGCGACGAGGGCAGTGCACCGCATGCGCCGTTCGGACCGAGCAGGTTGGCCGGTGACCCGGGCCTGAGGTCGATGTTCACCGTTGCCTTGAGCCCGGTGTAGTCGCTGAAGATCGCCTTCAAGGCGTTGTCCCCGAACGGGAAGGAGACGAGCAGCTGCAACGAGTTGACGATGTTGTCCCCGGATTGCTGGAGTCGGTCGAGGGTCGGCTGCAGCGCGCGCAGGTCGGCGACGGTGTCGGCCTGGGTGCGGTTCTCCACCCGGACCGCGACGGCGCCGAGCCGGTCGAGACCCGCCAGCAGTGCCTCGAGGTCCTTACGGGAGTTGTCGAGCACGGTCAACCCTGGCGCGATCTTGTCCAGCGCCGTCGTGATGGTCTGGCGCTGGGCCTTGAGGGTGATCGCGAGCCGGTCCAGGCTGTCCAGCGCGTGGGTGATCTCGGTGCGCCGCTGATCGAGCTTGGTGGTGAACGTCGTGAGCTCGGACAGCAGGCTGCGCAGCTGGCTCTCGCGCCCCGTGAGCGCCTTGGACAGCTCGACCGAGATCGTCTGCAGCTGCTCGATGCCGCCGCCGTTGAGCAACGCCGAGAGCGCCCCGAACACGTCCTCGACCTGCGCCTCCTCGGTGGTGTCACTGGCGGGGATCAGGGCGTGGTCGGCCAGCCGCCCCTCCGGCGCGACCCCGGGGCGCATCTCCAGGCTGACGTACTTCTCCCCCAGCAGGGAGGTCTGGCGCAGCGCCCCGACGGCGTTCGCCGGCACGGCGACATTGTCGAGGACGCGGACGCGGACCAACGCCTTGCCGTCCAGCAGCTTGACCGACTCCACGTCCCCGACGTTGACGTCGTCGACATGGACCGAGGACTGCGGGACGAGGTCGAGCGCGTCGGCGAAGACCACGTCGTAGGTTCTGGTCTTCTGGGAGAGGAAGACGTCGCGACTCGCCGCGCCGCCCGGCAGTGTCACGCTGGTGAGCGAGACCTGGCAGCCGGTCGCGAGCAACGCGAGGGCCGCGGTGGCCGCGAGCGGCAGGGCAGGTCGCCGGGTGCAGGGGCGGCTCACGGGGTGGGTCCTGTCGTCGGGGCGGCGGGTGCCGCCGGGGCCGCACCGGCGGCTTGCGCCCCCGGACCGGGTCGGGACAGCGCCGCTGCCCCGGGGAGGCAGCTGGGGGTGCCGGCGGGCAGTGGGACGGGCAGCCCCGTCGGCACGCAGGTGGGCACGACAGTGGGCAGGGCCGTCGGCACCGTCGGCGGCGCCGGCGCGCCTCCGCTCGGGGGGGAGGGGAGCCCCTTCGCCGCCGTGCAGAGCGGGTCTGTGACGGCACCGGGCAGGCCGGTCGTGCTCAGGGCCGTGCAGATCAGCAGCCCGAGCCCGGAGCTGTCCGACATCGGCGTGTTGTTGCGCGTGTCGAGGGTCTGCGTCACCGGGCTGTAGGCACCCGAGAGGTTCGTCAGACCCTGCGGGGCCGTGTCGATCAGCTCCACGAGGGAGGCCTTCTCCTGCACCAGGATGTTGGTGATGTCGGCCAGCCGGTCGACGCCGATCTTGATGTTGGAGCGGGCCCCCTTGGCCAGGTCGCCCAGCTCCTGGGTGGCGACCGCCAGTGTGGCGAACGCCTGCGCGAGGGCACTGCGGTCGTCCTGCAGCTGGGCCGATACCGCCGACAGCGACGTGTAGAGCCTCTTGATGTTGCCGTCGTTCTTCAGCAGGATCCCGGTGAAGGTGTTGAGCTGGTCCACTGTGCCGGTGATGCCGGCGCCGTTGTCGTCCAGCGCGGCCACCAGGTTGCTGACGTCCTTGAGCGTCTGGTTGATCTGGGTGCCCTCGCCCTTGAGGTTCCTGGCGCCGGTCGTGACGAGCCGGGAGAGCGCGCCGCCGGAGTTGGCCCCATCCGGCCCGAGCGATGTGTCGAGCTTGTCCAGGCTGGCGATCAGCTCGTCCTTCTCCACCGGCACCTGGGTGTGGTCCACGGCGATGGTGGCGTCGTCGGCCAGGGTGGGCCCGGACCGGTAGACCGAGACCTGCACGTAGCGGTCGGCCACCAGCGACGGCGGCACGATCGTCGCGGTCGCGTCGGCTGGCACCTTGACGCCGGACTTGATCGTCGCCTTGACCTTGACGAGCGTCCCGGCGGGCGTGATCGAGTCGATGGAGCCCACCGAGACCCCGAGCATGCGCACGCTGGAGCCGGCGTAGAGGCCAACGGTCCGCGGGAACTCGATGGTGACGTGCGTCTTTCCGCTGCCGCCACCGAAGGCCGCCGCTGCGCTGGCCCCGGTCAGCACGAGCACCGCGGCGACCCCGAGCGCGGTGGCGGCGTTGGCCCGGGTGGCTGCGTTCTGCAGGCGCCGGGTCTGCAGGCGCGGGGTCTGCAGGCGCAGGGTCTGCAGGCGCAGGGTCTGCAGGCGCAGGGTCAGCAGCCGACGGGGCAGCAGCGCGGCCAGTCGAGGGTGTCTCACTTGGTGCCTCCCGTCAGGCCGGAGAGCGGACTGCCGCTGGGTAGGGCGCCAGCCAGGCTGCACAGCGGGTTGGTCGAGCCGTTGACCTCGGCGCAGCTGAGCGCCTTGGCGATCGCGGTCGGGTCGACGTTCGGCAGCAGGTTGTAGACCACCGTGTCGAACCAGCGGCCGTTGCCCAATGTGTTGGTGAACAGCCTGGAGTACGGCGCCAGCAGCTGAATGGACCGCTGGAGCTGGTCCCGGTCATTCTGCAGGACCCCCAGCACCTGGTTGAGGTGACCGAGCGCGCTGTTGAGCACCGTCTGGTTGTCCTGGGCGAGGCCCTTGAGCTGATTGGCCAGCGCCGCGGTGTTGAGCAGCAGCTTGTCGATCACGTCCCGGCGGGCCTGCACGGCCCGCAGCAGCACGTCGGCATCGGTGATCAGCTTGGTGAGCTCGGCGTCCCGGGCGTTGAGGGTCTTCACGACGTCCTGGGTGTGCCCGAGCAGCGACTTGAGGTTGCCATCCTGGCCAGCGATGGTCGTCGACAGCCTGGACAGGCCGACCAGTGCCTGGTGGTTGAGGCCCGGCGTGTCCTTGAAGGTGTTGCTGATCGTGTCGAAGCTCTGGGCGAGCTGGGTGGTGTCGATGGCGTCGATGCGCTGGGACAAGCCGCTGAAAGCCTTGTCGATAGTGAACGGCGACGTGGTCCGGCTGACCGGGATGGTGGCCGCGGGACTCAGGTCGCCGGGGCCGGCCGGATCGAGCTCGAGATAGCGAGCGCCCACGACCGTCTTCAGCTTGATCGCGGCCCGGGTGGCGGTGCCCATCCCCGGCCCGTTCTTGATCCGGAACTTCACCTTCACGTGGTCGCCCTCGAGCTGGACCCCGGTGACCTGTCCGACCTTCACGCCGGCCACCCGGACCTCGTTCATCGGCTGGATGTCACCGCTCTCGACGAAGTCGGCGCTGTAGGTGTCGCCGCCGCCGATGAGCGGCAGGTCCTGCGCGTGGAAGGCGGCGAAGACCAGCGCGACGGTGGCGAGCAGGCTGATCGCCCCGATCGGCACGGGGTTGCGCTCGCGAAACGGCTTCACTTGCTGCCTCCCCCGGCGTAGACGTCCTCGGCATTGACGTCCTGGTTACAGGCCGCGGTGTTGTTCTTGACGATGTCCTTCACAGCAATCGTGTCGCCCGTGGGCAAGGTGATCGTGCCGTCCGCCTGGCAGAGATAGAAGTTGAACCAGCCGCCGTACGTCGCGGTGCGGACGATGGCGGTCAGCTTGCGGGGGAGCAGCTTCAGTTCCTTGTCGATGGTGCCCTTGCCGCGGTCGAGGATCCCAGCGACACCGTCCAGCCGGGTCACGGTGTCCTTGATGGGCGGCCGCACGTTCTGCAGGAAGCCGGTCGTGCGGGCCACCAGGTCGTTCACCCCGCCGAGGGCGCCCAGGATCTGCTCGCGGTCGTCCTTGAGGTCGGTCACGACCTTCTGCAGGGTGATCACCAGCTGGGAGAGCTCGGTGTCCTTGCCGGCGATGGTCGCCAGCGTGGCGTCGAGGTTGGTGATGACCCGCTGGATCACCGCGTCCTTGTCGGCCAAGGTGGTGGTCAGGCTGGCGGTGTGCGCCAGCAGGGTGTCGAAGGTCCCGCCCTCGCCCTGCAGCACCTGGATCATCTCGAAGGACAGCTTGTTGACGTCGGCAGGCTCCAGCGCCACGAACAGCGGCTTGAAGCCGTTGAGCAGCGCGGTCAGATCGAGGGGCGGCTCGGTCTGCGACACCGGCACGAGGGCCTTGGGCGCGAGCATGCCGGCCGTCCCCTCGCTCACCGCGAGGTAGCGCTGCCCGACGAGGTTGCGATAGCGGACCCGGATGTGGGTGTCGGTGTGCAGCGGCACCGACCTGTCCACGCCGAAGCTGACCTCGGCGAGGGTGCGGTCCTTGACCTTGATGCCCTGCACGGAGCCGACCTTGACACCGGCGATGCGCACGTCGTCGCCCGGCAGAAGGCCGGTCACGTCGGTGAAGTCCGCCTTGTACGCCGTGACCTTCCCGCCGTCGACGCTGCCGATGGTGGCAGCGAGGATGTAGGTCAGGAACAGGGTGATCACGGCGAAGACCGCCAGCTTGACGCCGGACCTGATGGTGTAGGCGTTCATGAGTAGGACACCTCGGTCCCCCGCAGCGCCGGTCCGTAGAGCAGGTCGGCGAGGCCGCTCACCTGGCCCGTCGGCTGGTGGGTGGCGGCGCCCACTATCCCGGCAATCTGGTCCTGCTCGGCTCGGGTGCCGCTGGGGTCGGCCATGTCAGCAGTCGGCGTGACCGCGCCGTTAGTGGCGCCCTTCTTGTAGCCCGGGCAGTTGGGGCCCAGCGCCTCGCCGTCGACATAGGTGGGGCAGTCCTCAGGGAGGACGTACGGACCACGGTCCTTGACCACCTGGGCCCGGATGTGCAGGTAGGGACCCTGGCCGCCAAGGGCTTCGTTGATGCGCGGAGTGAGCTGGGTCAGCCCCTGGAAGATATAGGGGATGAACGTGCCGTTGTCCCGCACGGTCGTCAGGATCGGCTTGCTCACCTTGCCAAGCGTCACCAGGCCCTGCTCGTTGTTGGCAAGCACCCTGGTCGCCGTGGTGGCGAAGCCGTTGGTGCCCTTGAGGAAGCCGATCAGGTCCGGCTGGAACTTCACGACGTTGTCGCTCTCCGCCGAGGAG